>Ga0075156_10000034_pt1 | contig 56694 bp, 62 predicted proteins | sample JI81AbrownDNA_FD_70966 | JGI IMG/M metagenome (GOLD analysis project Ga0075156, IMG submission 70966) | Wastewater effluent complex algal communities from Wisconsin, to seasonally profile nutrient transformation and Carbon sequestration -... | ecosystem: Engineered > WWTP > Effluent > Algae...
CTGCACGATCTTCCGGCCCAGTTCCGAACCCTCGGGGTCGCGCAGGAAAAGGGCTTCGTTCATTTTAATCTGTACCTGCAGTTTCACGTTTCTAGCGTTTTCAGCCTATTTTCGAGCCGTTCAAAGATAGAAAAATATTCCAGCAATTATTTTTGATAGTATTACTATCACATAAAGTACTATTGCTATCTTTGCCCACGGCTATGGAAAAAACGCTGATGCGTAAACAAGTTGAACTTTTACCGTGTTCATTATATAGAGAACGGTATACGTTTTAAGGATCAACGAGTATCCGTTCCGCAACTTTACCTGACTAACAACTTTAACCGATGTATGCTTTATGAAAACCCTAACAAAAGAAATGCAGGCTGCGATAACACCAGCGATCGCCCTGGACTTACTGAAAGAAGGTAACAAACGTTTTATCAACAACCTGAAAATAAACCGCAACCTGCTGCAGCAAGCCAATGAAACATCCGAAGGCCAGCATCCGTTTGCCGTGATCTTGAGCTGCATCGACAGCCGGACATCTGCCGAACTTATCTTCGATCAAGGTCTGGGCGATATATTCAGTGTTCGAATTGCCGGCAACATTATTAATGAAGATATTCTGGGCAGCATGGAGTTTGGCTGCAAGGTTGCAGGAGCCAAAATAATTGTAGTACTGGGCCACACGAAGTGCGGGGCGGTAAAAGGTGCCTGCGATCACGTAGAGATGGGTAACCTCACTGGCTTGCTCGCGAAAATCTTACCTGCAGTTAATGATGAACAAAAGATTAAAGAAAACCGGACCGCCTCTAATCCTGAATTTGTCGAGTCGGTTGCCGAACTTAATGTAAAACGAACTGTGAAATCAATCACAGAGCGCAGTCCGATTTTAAAAGAGTTGATCGAGACGGGTAAGGTTGGGATGATCGGAGGCATGCATGATATTGCCACTGGCGAGGTAACCTTTTATCACGATATGCTGGGCGTTTAAAGTTGGTGAACTGGTTGCGATACGGTAACGTACGTAGACCGCCCCATTGTCACTAAACCTTGTGCTCGGTTTTCATCCATTTGTCCCACCACGTCAGGTTTAATCCAAAATTAAATCTAAACGTCCGATGATGAAGATCGTGATGCCTGGATCCGATAATGTGGTTGGGCAATGATCCTTTGCCGTAAATCTCCTCACCGCTGTGGTTGATCATCGCGCTCACGGTCAGGATGGAAAATATCACGCCTAACATAACGGGATGCAATGGAATGATCATAACGCAAACCGGGAAAAATATAAACTGCAGAAAAGCCTCCAGCGGGTGAAAGGAGAACGCGGTGAACACTGTAGGAAGGATACTATCGTGATGTACCTTATGGACTATTTTAAAGATCCGGGGATTGTGCATCCAGCGATGAAGCCAGTAATAATACGTTTCATATATAAAAAGTATAATCACCGGGCTTAAAAAGAAGTATATCCATGAATGGCTTGCGACATCAACATATATGGCCGTCATTCCCCGCTGGTATGCCAACAACGAAATAGCGCACAGTACGGAAAAAATAAGTGAGCTGAGTACAGCCCATCGGATTTCTCTTTTTATCTGCAGCCGAAACCCCCTAAAAGAGTTTCGCGTTGTATCAAAAAATCGCTCAAGCACAAATTTATAGATCACCGAGACGATAAGATACCGCAGGAAAATCACCGCCATTAAGGAGACAATAAACGTAATAATAAGGCGTGGATAACTCCAGAAACCTGGGTCCAGAAAGTAATACATAAAAAGGATTTAGCACTTCTCCTGCCAACTCCATGATATGGTCTGTAGCAGTGTACCTCCGGCCTGCCCAACTCCCGGAACCGAAAGGTCACAGAGTCATGAGCAACAAAATTCCGGTTATGGGGAAGTCAGTGCCAGCGAGGCGGATAGCTATCCAGGTTGTAACAACCCATTCACATTGGATGCGAGTGCTAAACCGTGTACCTTGTGACTAACGCATCAGCAAAGTACCCTATGTTCAGGCACAGTGGTGAAACGAGAACTTTACAACACAATTTAAGAATTGCTTCCTTGTTGTCGTTTGTAGCGGGTGTGGTAAACGTTGCCGGCTTTCTCGCTGTGCAACGGCTTACCACGAATGTAACCGGACACTTTGCCTTTTTTGTTGATGAGGTTTTCAAGTTGAATAGCCTTCAGGCGTTTGTCTTCTTTCTCTACATATTTTTCTTCTTTCTGGGATCGTTCGTTTCCAGTTTTATGGTGGAATTGATTTATAAACGCAAGGGTAGCTATGTGTATGTGATGCCCGCGTTGCTCGAAAGTGCAATTCTCTTGTCTGTTGCAATCCTGGGCCCGTCACGTGTTGACCTGCACCCGGACGAAATTGCCTGTCTTCTACTCTTTGCGATGGGTTTGCAAAACTCACTTGTAACAACCATCTCCAAGGCGACTGTCCGGACAACTCACCTGACCGGGCTGTTTACCGATCTAGGGATTGAACTCTCACAATTGCTTTTTTATAAACAGCCAGCGCACCGGGTAAAGCTTTACTCCTCCATTCGATTACGATTTACGATCATTGGATTCTTTTTCATTGGTGGTATGGTGGGCGGGATCATGTACACAACCATTCAATTACATGTTCTGGCCGTAGCTGCAGCCGTGTTATTGTTGGGAATCACATGGGATTATCTGAAGTCGGGCATGAAAGCGATGGGCGCTAGCAGAGAGTCAAAGGAATAACGCGTACTGTTGTAATACGACAGGCGTAACAACGTAAATCAATAAAAGGATAACCCGGATACTTCCGTGAAGAAAGCTATGCGTCCCCGATTAAAATTTTTGAATGACGAAAGTCATCTTTGAACGTGAGCTGAATCATCAGGGTAATCATTATTTCAATGTAAGTTTAAATTTACCAGACGAATTTTCTATTTTGATGGCTATGAAGCGTGTTCTTATCTTTCTGGCAATACCATTGGCTTCCTGTGGCAGCAAAACGGAAACAACGTATCCAACCGTTGAGAATATCTCCGAATCTGTTTATGCATCGGGAATAATAAAAAGCCAGAACCAATACCAGGTGTATGCAACCGTAAACGGTGTGATCAATGAAATACTGGTGACCGAGGGTGACCTTGTAAAGAAGGGTGATGTTCTGATGACCGTTCGGAACGAAGCTTCCCAACTCAATGTCGAGAACGCAAAGCTCGCGGCCGAACAGGCTGATCTGAGTTCCAACTCCGATCGGTTAAAACAAGCCCGCATCGCCACGGAATTGGCGCGTACAAAACTTCGCAATGATTCATTACTACTTGTTCGTCAGCGAAACCTAAATGCACAAGGTGTTGGCACCCAGGTAGAGTTAGAGCAACGCGAATTGGCCTATGAAAATGCAGTCTCCAACTACCAGTCAGCACGGTTGAGTTATCTTGATTTGGAGCGCAACCTAACGTTTGCATCCAACCAGTCTAAAACTAATCTCCGGATCAGTAAGGCGCTCGTCAAAGACTATACGATCCGAGCCGAGACCGATGGCAGGGTATATACGGTATTTAAAGAGCGTGGCGAAATTGCCAATACGCAAAGTCCGGTAGCCGTTATTGGTGATGCTAATAACTTCTACATTGAATTGAATGTAGACGAATACGATATCGCACGTATCCAGGTTGATCATCGCGTACTTTTAACGATGGACAGTTACAAAGGCAAAGTGTTCGAAGCACGCGTGGAGAAAATTGAACCGTTGATGAATGAACAGGCCCGGGCATTTATTGTTCGGGCAATCTTTATCAGTAAGCCCCCGCAACTTTACCCAAACCTCTCCGTGGAAGCCAACATCGTTATTCGCGCAAGGCAAAACGCCCTGACTATTCCGCGGAGTTACCTCGTGGGCGACTCGCTTGTAATGGTAAGTAATAATGAAACCCGAAAAGTACAAATCGGAATCATGGATTATCAGAAGGCCGAGATCGTAAGCGGACTTAAAGAATCGGACAAGATCTATAAAGTCATTCCATGAACCCGGGGCTGATCTTTAGAATTGCCCGATCGTTGTTGCTCGCGCGCTGGAAGCAAACATTGGTTGCGGCCGTTGGCGTAACCTTTAGTATTACGATGTTCATTGCGTTGCTAGGATTTATGACCGGGCTCAACGATCTCCTCGATGGCTTGATCCTGAATCGCACGGCACATGTGCGGCTGTACAATGAAATCAAGGCCAACGTCCAGCAACCGATCAATCATTCAACAGCCTATAAGCAAAGCTATAATTTTATCCGATCCGTAAAGCCGGTAAACAACCGACAGGAAATTTACAACAGTGGAGCCATACTCCAGGTGCTTCGAACCGATGACCGGGTAAAAGGCGTAGCACCGAAGATTACTGCGCAGGTTTTTTTTAATGACGGTGGAGTAGACATTACGGGCGTGATCAACGGCATTGATGTCGAAGCTGAAAGCGAACTATTCCATTTCAACGATTATGTTATTGAGGGAAATCCGCTGGATCTGAAAAATGTATCGAACAGCATCATCCTGGGAAAGGGCCTTGCTGAAAAACTATTTGTAAACCCTGGCGATGTCGTACAGATTACCACCGCCAATCAACAACAATTCTCCCTGAAGGTTGTCGGATTTTTTCAATCCGGGTTACAGGACCTGGATAAGGTTCAAAGTTTTGCAGCGTTGGGTACTGCGCAAAAGATACTGGGCCGTACTGCTAATTACATTACCGACATTCAAATCCGGCTTCAGGATATTGATTCGGCTCCGGCCATCGCCAAAGAATATGCACAGCTTTTTCGGGCCGAGGCAGAAGACATTCAAACCGCCAATGCACAGTTTGAAACAGGCTCCTTCATCCGCACGCTGATCTCCTATGCTGTAGGCATTACCTTGTTAATCGTTGCCGGATTTGGAATCTATAATATCTTGAACATGATGATCTACGAGAAAATGGATTCTATTGCCATCCTGAAAGCAACCGGGTTCTCGGGTCAGGATGTGAACCGCATTTTTATTGTCATTGCGCTAAGCATTGGAATTTCCGGAGGTGTGTTGGGACTAGGATTGGGGTTTCTGTTCTCGGTGATGATTGATCAGATTCCGTTCAACACCGCTTCCCTCCCGACCATTACAACCTATCCTGTTAATTACAATCCGGTATTTTATTTCATCGGAACTTCGTTTTCTATTATTACAACCTACCTGGCCGGTTGGTCGCCTGCACGAAAGGCCAGCCGGGTTGATCCAGTTACCATTATCCGCGGAAAATAAATGGATAATTTCATCGTACAAGCATCCCACATCAGTAAAAGCTTTAGCGATCCGGTGACGGTACCGGTTTTAAAAGACATCTCGTTATCCATCGGTAAAGGAGAATTTGTTTCGATCACCGGAAAATCAGGGTGCGGAAAATCAACCTTGCTGTATGTACTCTCTACCATGGATACGGCCTATGAAGGCGATTTGTTTATTGGCGGAAAGCAAATGCGCGGCCGGACAGACAAGCAATTGGCGCAGGTACGAAATGAGAGTATCGGGTTTGTATTTCAGTTCCATTATCTGCTACATGAGTTTACCGTGTTAGAAAATGTCATGCTCCCAGGATTGAAACTAAAGAAGTTGGCCGAACATGAGGTCAGGGAAAAAGCATTGGACAAACTGGATACGCTGGGTATTAAATCACTGGCAGCAAAAAAAGCAAATCAATTGTCGGGGGGTGAAAAACAACGCGTTGCCATCGCGCGGGCATTGATTAACGATCCGGGAATTATCATGTGCGATGAACCTACCGGTAATCTGGATAAAACTAACAGCCTGATTGTTTTCGATATTTTTAAAGAACTCACTGAAAAGCATGGCCAAACGCTATTGGTAGTAACGCACGATCAGGAGTTCGCAAAAAACACACATCGGATTATCGAAATGGAAGACGGGAAGATTATAACGCAGTGAAATTTTCTGCACTCAACCTGCGAAGGTTTTTATTACTTCCACTCAAACCTTCCTAAATATCTGCCCAGGAAAATCAGTGCTATGCCAATCGACCCGAACGCCATGTGAAGAAAGTTCACTTCGCGCAGCATGATCATTTGGATCTGGATCCAGCCGACAAGTATTATACCCTGCCCCATCACCCACCAGGAATGATGGCGAACGTTGAGCACTAAGGCAACAAATACCAACAGGCTGAGCACACCGTTGCACACTACCAGCACAATGCCGGGAATAAGATAATCACTGAACGGTGAGTGTTCCAGATAGCGTAGCGGAATTCCGTTCGCGCTGCCATCGGGATATGCAATCATCGGGACCCCGCCCACGAATGCTCCGATGCCGTTAAGCAATAACAGCAGTAGCGCAACGTATTTCAAATAGCTGCGGAGGTCCGGTGAGTTTGCACTAATCGTTTTCATATCGTTAAAGTGTTAGTCCTTTTGCTTTCATCTGTTTCAATAACCCGGCCGGTACAGGCCTACAGCTGCAATGTTGCTGATGCGCTGCATGCCATTTCATGCGTTGCGCAAGTGTCGGCTTCTTCGGCATCACATGCTTTTCGTGCCACATTTTATTAATCGCTGTTTTCATTTGTTGTACACTACGTTCACAATCTCGAATATGCCATACGTAAAGGGGCCATCGTCATAGTTATACACAGCTTCGGCATGGCGCGGAAGATGATACCCGAGACGGTTATCATGCTGGCCAAGGGGGGTTGACCAGCGCAACGGTAAAAACTTTCCATCCTCTGTTAATGCACCGCGGTCGTCCGAAATGAAATTCACCAGCTCATGCTGCTTGTTGAAATACAGGAAAGCGGAGACGCTCATGCCGCGGTTGGTAAAGGTTGCCCGGATGTACGTGTCACCCGATTCGCTCCAGCTGATGCGTGGATCTATCAATGTTGCAGGCGCAAGGCAGCACATGTCATTGAAGTATGTTACGGTCTCAGCTTTGTCGAGGTGAACACCAGCTGCATACTGCACGCGGAAAAGCGATAGCAGGCGGACATCCATGTACGCCACCCCGTTGCGGAAGTAGTGATAACCTGAGACTGGCAGATGCTTCATGATCGCATCCATGAAAAAGAGTCGTGACACAGTAGTCAGGAAGTTATGCTGTACGGAATGAAATGGCATCCACACGCCATTCGATTTGCTGCGTATCCTGCCCGCCAGGTCTACACGAAAGCTTTTAACCTTTGGCCTACCAAGCGCGCCTGATTTTTGAATGTAGTTCCGGATCAGTTCCGGCAGGTGAGCTATATCGGATTCCATAAGCAATTCCGGCCTTACGCGGGAGACGAGCTGTGTTTGCTGCCTGACTTCCCTGCGATACCTGCGCCTGAGTCCGATACCGATGAATTGATTCATACTATGCCAGGATAAAGCCGATGATGCTGATGAGCAGGATTAGAATATTAAGCGTTGATCCGAGGCCAGCGTCTTCCCAATCCGTGATGATAACATATTCAGAAACCACTACCGATGCAAGCCCGACAATCCACCATCCCTCAACAAAATAGTAAAAAAGGAAACCGGTAGTCACCACAAGGCAGCCAGCGACCAGCCAGAAGACTCCGTTGACCTTACTGATCGGATGTGGCATCTGATCAAGACGGGCAAGTTTAAACGCTTTTACAAATCCAAGCAGATGGAGCATACCATGTATGCTGATGAGAATTAATAACAGCTCTCGCATAACAGAAATTTTTATACACGAAAGATGCCATACTCCGATGTATGGAATGGTGATGAAAATCAGGTTTAGCGATGATATTTCTGTCCAAAAATCAAAAAAATCAGCACCCTTTTGGCCCACGTGTTGCGGCTTTGTATTATTACAGATGCCTTTGTCAGATTCAGATCCGATTTCAGAAAGTCTCCAACTCCTGTTTCCCGGTTTTAGCGATGAACTCATCAGCCACCTTGAAAAAATAGGCCAGGCAACAGTTTTTGAGGAAGGTGACATGCTGATGCGCCCGGGTCAATATTTTAAGAGCTCGTTGCTTATTCTGGACGGCCGGGTAAAGCTTTATCGCGAAGGCGATGATGGCGAAGAATTTTTTTTGTACTACCTCGAAAAAGGGAATGCCTGTGCGTTGTCGATGATTTGCGCCACCAAAAATGAAGCAAGTGCGATTAAAGCGCAGGCTGTTTCTCCTGTAAAGGCATTAACAATTCCTATCCAGTATATGGACGGTCTGATGAAAGACCATAAAAGCTGGTATTATTTTGTTCTGGAAACTTATCGCAACCGCTTCGAAGAATTGTTGCAAGTAATTGATCAGGTAGCTTTTCATTCGATGGACGAAAAACTTGAGTTCTACCTGAAACGACAGTTTGATATCCTCAAAACAGACAAGATTACCATCACACATCAGGAAATTGCTGACGACTTGAACTCTTCCCGCGAAGTTATTTCCCGGTTGCTAAAAAAACTGGAAGCCCGGAAACACATTGCAGTTTCACGTAATGAGATTGCACGCTTGAATTTTTAGCGTCTGCGTGACCTAAGTCACGATGCTACACGCCTTAAGTTCCGACCTTTGTTGCATCAAGAAAAGGTATGGAAACCAAAACACAACCCGGCCACGTAGAGAATGTTGCAGCCGCAGAATTTCAATCAAGGCTTGCAGAAGATTCCGCGGCTTTTTTGCTCGATGTTCGCACACCAGCCGAATTTAATGCGGGGCACTTACCCAATGCAATTAATTTAGATGTGTTGGATGATTGCTTTAACACAGCCGTTTCCGATCTTGACAAAACAAAAACCTATTTTGTGTATTGTCGAAGTGGCGGTCGCAGCGGGCAGGCATGTTTGTGCATGGCCGATCAGGGTTTTGCGGTAGTTAACTTAAGGGGTGGGATCAACAGTTGGACAGGCGAAATTGTTTCTGTATGAAGTTTAATAAGTGGATAATTATTGGGATAGGTTTGGTAATTGGAGCAGCGCTTGGCTACGGGTACTGGTATTACGTGGGTTGCATGTCAGGCAGTTGCTCCATTACTTCATCACCTGTAAACAGTACAGCGTACGGAGCCGTACTCGGGGTATTAACCGGGAATCTTTTTCTACCTCGAAAACATGGCTCTACCCAAGGGGAATAAACTATACAGCATTGTTCATCAGAAATGTCCGCGCTGTCAGAATGGTAATCTTTTTACGTCAACTGCATACGACTTAAAAAATCTTACCCGGATGCCCGAAACCTGTACGCATTGCGGACAACACTTTGAACTGGAACCTGCATTTTATTCTGGCGCCATGTATGTCAGTTATGCACTTCAGGTGGCGATGTTTACTACCGTGTATGTAGCGCTGCGCGTATTGTTTAATCCGAAGGCAGAGGTGTATATCTATTCAATTATCGGAGCTTCCCTTTTACTATTTCCTATTACACTCCGACTTTCACGCGTAATCTATCTGAATTTTTTTGTGCGTTATGATTCCCGCTTTGATAAAGCTTCGGAATAATAACGGGCTGTTACGTACCGGATGAAGTAACTTCATATCTTTTTCCAAATTTTTTATCAGCGTGACCGTAGTCACAGTTCAGTGCTCGGCAAGACGATACTTTTGTGCCATTATTATTCAAGGCACATGAACATCGTAGCACGAAGTATTTTCATTTTCAGTTTATTGATTCCGGCTTGGAGTAGCGGACAAAATGTTCCTCTCACGTTGCAAGAAGCACTCCATTCGGCCCAGCAAAACAATCAATCCATTCATATATCTCAACTTGATGTGAGCGTCTCACATGCAAATTATAAACAAACGCAAGCTGTGTTTCTCCCTCAGGTTAACCTTGGCTACTCGGCCATGCGTACAAACAATCCGCTTAACGCATTTGGTTTTAAACTTCAACAACAGGCTATTACCGCAAGTGATTTCGATCCCAATGTGTTAAACGATCCCGCTGCCACGCAAAACTTTATGGTCAAGGCCGAGGTGTTGCAACCTATTTTTAATTTGGATGGGCTTTATCAGCGACAGGCTGCCGGCAATCAGGCTGAAGCCTATCAATGGAAGCACATACGGACTAAGCAATACGTTTTGTTTGACGTGGAGAAAGCCTATGCGCAGTTACAACTTGCGCATCGTGCCGTGGCCGTGCTGGAAGAAGCCGTAAGCACGGCCCAGTCGGTTTATACCGTTACGAATAACCGCTTCGAAAAAGGATATCTGCAAAAATCTGATGTGTTACACGTGCAGGTTCATGCCACCAATAGCGAAAGTCGACTGGCCGAAGCTAGAAGTAACGTACAAAATGCCTCTGATTATCTGAGTTTGCTGATGGGTACACCAACGGGTGTTGTTTATGCTGTCGATACCACAACACAAGTAAACGAAGTTCAATCCATCGATACCACGTTGCCCGAAAATCGTGCCGACTTCATGGCCATGCAGAAGGCTGTTCAGGCGCGCGACAACCTGGTTAAGTCAGGCACCATGGCCTATGTACCCACATTGAATGCCTTTGGCGAATATCTGTTTAACGATGCCGAGGCTTTTGGATTCGGCTCGGATTCGTACCTGATAGGCGCACAACTCTCCTGGAAAATATTTAACGGCACGGCTACCAAAAATAAAGTTGACGCGCAACGTAGTGAGCGTGACAAAGCTGTTCGGGAACTTCAGTACCAGAAAGAACAGGCACAACTTGAACTGAGTAAAACCCAGCGACAGCAACAGGACGCGCGACTTACCGTAAACCAACAGGCACTTGCTGTACAGCAGGCAGAAGAAGCCTTACGCCTCATTCAAAACAGATATGAACAAGGTTTGGTCACCACAACCGACTTATTGCAGGCTCAAACGATGGTGTCTCAACAAAAGTTAATATGGGCTCAAGCTGTTTTTCAGTTGAATACTACACAGGCCTACCTGCGATTCCTAACCACCACATCTAACGAGTAAACACATAGTATGAAATTATTTGCTAACCGATCAAGTATAGTTGTCGTAGTGCTTGCCACGTTCATTGGCGCGTGTTCCAGCGAACAGTCCACGTCCACAACACCACCAACACCAGTTCGTGTAACCGTTTCGTTGCCCGGACAACAAACAACGAATTCGATTACCGCCAGCGGACACCTTCAATCAACCGAAACCGCGGTGATCAGCACACGCATGATGGGCTTCATTACCTCGGTAAATGTAAAACCGGGTGATGTTGTGACCAAAGGTCAGTTGTTGATAACCATCAGCAGTGCTGACATCCTGGCCAAAAAAGCACAGGCACAAGCAATGGTTTCTGAAGCAGAGGCTGCATTAACCGATGCTAAAAAAGATTTTGATCGTTACACAGAACTCTACCAACAACAAAGTGCCTCCACAAAAGAATTGGAAAACATAACCCTGCAATACCAATCGTTGAAAGCAAAAACGGAAGCTGCAAAACAAATGCAGCGCGAAGCCGAAGCTATGTTGGCTTATGCAAACCTTACTGCACCATTTTCAGGAGTAATCACGCAAACACTGGCCGATGCAGGCAGCATGGCCAGCCCGGGAGTACCACTTGCATTTATGGAGAAGCGGGGGAACTACGAGGTGATCACCTCCGTAGCAGAAGCAGATATTGAACACCTGAAAACAGGTAGTCCGGCATCTGTATCCATCAAGGCGATTGATAAAAACGTATCGGGCATAGTAACTGAAATCAGTCCTTCGTCCAGCAACAGTGGCGGGCGTTTCGGTATAAAAATCTCTATTCCACAACGCGAAAACAACGGACTGCATGCGGGAATGTCAGCTACAGTTACCATCGCTATTTCCGGCCCGGCACCATCCGGCATACTCATACCAAGCTCCGCCTTGATACATAAAGATCAATTGGTGGGTGTTTACACCGTCAGCGAAAGCAACACTGCATTGCTTCGATGGCTACGCCTTGGAAAAACCTACAACAATCAGGTAGAAGTACTTTCAGGATTGAATGCTGATGAACGTTTTATCGTTCAGGCTGAAAGTAAATTATACAACGGAGTTCCCGTTCAGATAAATGCTAACTAACCGCTAAGGATAATCCCTACGAAATTATGAAAGAAGGTTTGTCAGGAAATATTGCAAAAGCATTTATCAACTCAAAGTTGACCATTCTGCTAATGATTGGCTTTTTGCTGGTGGGTGGGTACAGTACCATGTTGATCCCACGTGAAGAAGAGCCACAGATTGATGTGCCGATGGCCGACATTTTTCTACGTTACCCCGGGGCATCGCCTAAGGAAATTGAAGTACGAGTTGCACAGCCGCTTGAAAAAATTATCTCAAACATCAAAGGTGTGGAATATGTCTACTCTACTTCCATGAAGGGACAAGTGATGTTGATCGTACAGTTTTATGTTGGTGAGGATACAGAACGGTCTCTGGTAAAATTGTATAACGAGTTAATGAAGAACATGGATAAAATGCCACCCGGTGTTTCGATGCCGTTGGTAAAAAACCGTGCAATTGATGACGTACCCGTATTGGGGCTCACGTTGTGGAGCGAAAGATACTCGGATTACGACCTGAAACAGCTCGGCCAAACGCTTACAAACGAGATAAAAAAAATACCTGACGTAGCTACCGTAAACATTATCGGTGGCCGAAGCCGTCAAGTGAACGTTACGCTCAATAAAGATAAGATGGCACAACGCGGGGTTGACTTTCTCAGCATTAGTCAACAACTGCAAGGGAGCAACACACAAACACTCGCTGGAAATTTTGTAAACCGTGATACAGTGTTTTCAGTTGAAGCCGGAAGCTACTTTGCGTCAGCCGAAGAACTGGGTAATGCCATAATAGGTTCTAACAACAACCAGCCGGTGTACCTGAAACAAGTTGGCACCATCGAAGATGGTGCAGAGAAATCATCACAATACGTTTTTTATGGCTATGGAAGAGAGGATGAAGCGCAGAAAACCTTTCCTTCCGACTATGCGGCCGTAACGCTTTCTATTGCCAAAAAGAAAGGTGCCGATGCCATGAATTTATCAGACCGCATTGTGAGCAAAGTTGAACATCTGAAAAATGAACTTATACCGAACGATGTTCACGTAACCGAAACACGCAACTATGGCGAAACAGCATCTGAGAAAGTTTCTGAATTATTGTTGCACTTACTGGTCGCCATTATAGCCGTTACGGCTTTTGTGATGTTGGCGATGGGTTGGCGCGGGGGCTTGGTTGTATTTCTTTCCGTTCCCGTTACGTTCGCGCTTACACTATTCAGTTATTACTTTCTCGATTATACGCTCAATCGTATCACCCTTTTTGCACTAGTGTTTATTACGGGTATTGTAGTAGATGACTCGATCATTATAGCCGAGAACATGCACCGCCACTTCAAAATGAAGCGTCTCCCGTTTTTGCAAGCCGCCATCTTTGCCATTAACGAAGTAGGCAACCCTACCATACTCGCCACCTTTACGGTGATCGCTGCTGTGTTGCCGATGGCATTTGTAACGGGCATGATGGGGCCTTACATGAGCCCTATGCCCATTGGTGCCAGCATTGCCATGTTGCTGTCACTGGTAGTTGCTCTCACACTCACACCCTACTTGGGTTATTTGTTTCTGCGCGAAAAAGAAGGGCATGACCACAAGAAGCATCCGACACTTGAAGAATCGAAAATTTACAAAATCTATAAAGCCTTCATCAACCCCATGCTCGAAACGCGGTGGAAGCGATGGACCTTTATGGTGAGCACCATAGCGGTACTGCTTATATCCGTATCCTTTTTCTACACCAAATGGGTTGCCGTAAAAATGTTGCCGTTCGATAACAAGAATGAATTTCAGGTTATCATCGACATGCCTGAAGGAACGTCACTGGAACGTACCGCGGTCGTAGCAAAAGAGATTGCACAATATCTTTCGACAGAACCCCTGATAAAGAACTACCAGGGATATGTGGGCACGGCCGGACCCATCAGTTTTAATGGACTTGTTCGGCATTACGATTTGCGTTCAGGTGAGAACGTGGCAGACATTCAGGTAAATCTTATACACAAGAAAGAACGCAGTCTGCAAAGTCATGATATCGCCAAACAACTTCGGCCTCGCATTCAACAGATTGCAGCAAAATATCACGCTAATGTTAAGTTAGTGGAAGTTCCGCCCGGGCCTCCGGTGTTATCAACTATTGTAGCGGAGGTGTATGGCCCTGACTACGAACAACAGATAGATGTTGCGCGTCAGGTAAAAACGTTAATCACGCAAACAGAAGGTGTGGTTGACGTTGATTGGATGACCGAATCCGATCAGAAAGAATACCATTTCGAGATCGATAAAGACAAAGCCATACGTATGGGCGTTTCTCCTGCGCAAGTGACGGCTACACTGCACGCTGCACTTTCAAACGTGCCGGCTGGCACCTTACATAACCCGGTTTCCTTCGAGCCGGTGAACATTGTACTACAACTGAGTGACGATGAGAAATCCGGCTTGGGAGATTTGCGCAACCTCCACGTCATTAACCAGCAGGGTCAAGCTATTGCTTTCGGTGATTTAGTTACCATACGCGAATCCGTAAAAGAAAAAAGCATCTACCGGAAAAATCAAAAGCGAGTTGTGTATGTACTGGCCGACCTTGCGGGTGATTTAGAAAGTCCGGCTTATGCCATTTTCGATATATCGGATAAATTAAAAGACATTAAACTTCCGTCAGGATATACATTGGCTGAATCGTACAACAAGCAACCTGAATTTGAAGACAACTTTACGTTGAAGTGGGATGGTGAGTGGCAAATTACCTTTGAAGTATTTCGCGACTTGGGTATCGCATTTGGAGTTGTCATCATCCTCATTTACATACTTATTGTTGGATGGTTTCAAAACTTCAGCGTACCCATCGTGATGCTCGCAGCGATACCACTTTCGCTGATTGGCATTGTGCTCGGCCACTGGATGCTGGGTGCATACTTTACCGCTACCTCCATGATCGGCTTTATTGCACTGGCCGGTGTCATGGTGCGCAATTCGGTTCTGCTGATTGACTTCATTAACATCCGGTTAAACGAAGGCATTCCCTTAAAACAAGCCATTATTGAAGCGGGGGCTGTACGAACTACACCGATATTGTTAACTGCGGGTGCTGTCGTGTTAGGGGCCGTGATCATACTGTTCGATCCCATTTTCCAGGGATTGGCCATCTCTCTGATGGGCGGAACCATTACGTCCACCTTCCTGACACTGTTAGTTGTTCCCCTCCTTTATTTTAGAATGATGCGAAATCAAAAAACTAAAAACTCACTATGAAACTTCTAATTGTAACAAGTTTAAAAGACCATCAATCCGATGTCGCCCGGTTGTTAACACAAGCAGGCATTACGGTATTTAGTGCATCTGAAACAACAGGTTTTAAAAATCCCGCAGAAGAAAATCTGCTAACGAATTGGTTCGCGCGCTCCCGCGATCAATACAATTCTATTTTTCTGTTCAGTTTCACCAGCGCAGCGAATGCTGAAGAGGCGCTGAATTTGATTAGCAATCATAATCTTACCCAGAACACCGGGTTTCCCATTCGAGCCTTTGTGCTGGCGGTAGAAAAGACAAACTACGAAAATTGAGACCGCTTTAATACGTTCATCGAGCAGGTAGAACTCGGAGATTAAGCAAACAAAACTATGTCGAAAAGCCAACTATAAAACTCACCATCAATCAATACTATGAAAGAAAGAATTGTACGCGCTGTTGCGGGCACCCTGGTGCTCAGCAGTATTTCATTAGCCTATTTTGTCGATACGGCTTGGCTGATTCTGGCAGCCTTTGTCGGCCTTAACCTGTTGCAGTCAGCTTTCACAAAAGTCTGTCCGCTGGAGATTATTCTGGATAAAGCTGGAGTCGATCATCAACGATCTGTTAAACCTGAATAAGATCAAGCTACTACTTACGCATTTTAACCAAAGGTGACGTCCAAACCCACGTACCCACGTGGTTGGCAATATCCTCCGACAAGCTTCCCAGTAGTACATGATCCAAACCTTTCCGGCCGTGCGTACCAAGTGCAATCAGATCTCCTTTCACGAGCTTGTTAAACTGGATGATACCCTGTTCTTCCCGGAATTCACTGAAAACATTTATCGTGTAGTTTTTTAACCCTCCAGACGTAGCGAGGGATTGCAAGCGCTCTCTGCTGGTTGTATCCGGGGTAAACGTTAGAGGAGTATTGATCCAAACCAGGTGAAGCTTGGCATTAAAAAATTGTTGAAGAGTTTTGACGTTCGCTAAAAATAATTGTTGATGCTCCGTATCAAGCGCACAAGGCATAACGATGTTTGTAATAGGCTTTTTCGAATATTCCTTAATAATCAACACAGGAACTGTCGCCTGCCGGATCATCTTCTCCGCATTAGAACCCAGGAAGACCTCCCGTATCCCACTGGCACCGTGTGATCCCATCACCACCTGATTAATTCCGTTTTTCCTGATGTAATCAGCGACTTTAGTCTGAATGGCCCCGAACAATGCATGGAACACGACCTTAACTTTTGGGTTAGCATATTTCTTAGCAACATCGTCAAACCGTTTTATGGCTTCATCCCGTAACTCACTTAACAATACCTTTTCAAAACTTAGCACGGGCATCAAAACCGAGTCGTGCAATACCGGGAGCTCAACAATGTGAAGCACATGAACAGAACCTTTTGCTTTTGCGGCAAGATCGAGTGCAACCCGGTACGCGCTGATGGCCGGTGCTGAAAAATCGCAGGGAACAAGAATCTTTTTCATAGCATCTTTATTTTGATATGGTCAAAATTAGGTCGTTTTGGATCATTCGCACGTGACGTCCATCTGCTGTTGAGATGATTTATGTCAGTCGGCCTTTGGTTTAATGGAAAATATGATTTTTTAATCCTCATCCCCGACATCCGCTGTTCCGCGCACCATTCGGATGAACTCAGTGCTTGAATGGCCAATGTTTTCCCGGCTTTTCGCAATCAGTTTTTTTACCTTGATAAAACGGACCACTCCTGCCAGCACAATGAGGAATCCGATTGCGATGAGCGGTAGGCCTGCGATTTTCCAAAATTTGGTGTCAACTATTTCACCCAGCGTTGATCCGGCAACCAGAAAATAGAGGCCTGTTCGAATAAAGGCCAGTAATGTTGTTTCATTGGCTAGTCTGGTTCGTTCGATGGCGAGGTGCTCACGCAGTACAAGATCCTTGTTCATAGTTTTGTGTTTGGCAATTACGTTTAAGCGCGCAAGGTTAATATCCCAAAATGGGGCATTTCCACGGAGGCGACAACTGACAAATGTCCGATTTTGTTATGATTTGAATCATAAATAATAAAGACTTAACAGGATACTTTGCTTCAGTTACCGAAATAACTAAATCCAGACTGTATGAGAAAGCTCTTTTTTATTATTGCATCGATAGCCCTACTAGCGTCCTGCGCCCCTGAAAAACCTCGGGCAGAAAGTGAAATCAATCACGAAAAGAAGGAAAGCGCGGTGGAAGAGGCGAAAGAAAATTTGATGGATCCTACCAAAGGAATAGGCCAGGTAAAAAATGTAACACTGGAGAGTCCCTTAGACCAAGGACGTGTTAAACGCGGAATTGCCATCTACGAAATGAAATGCCAGTCTTGCCACCGGCTAGATGAAACACGGGTTGTGGGCCCGGGTTGGAAGGATATAACCAAAAAAAGAAAGGCAGAGTGGATTATGAACATGATCACCAATGTTGACATGATGTTGGATAAGGATCCGGAAGCTCAAAAACTTCTCGAATTATGCTTGATGCGCATGCCCAATCAGAACATGTCAATTGGCGATGCACGCGATGTGCTTGAATACATGCGTCAGAACGATGGTGAAAAATAATCACTTAAACCTCCTATCTATGAAACGCTTATGCTATGTTCCTTTGCTGTTACTGTTGGCGTGCGGTCAACAGCCTGCGAGCACCGAAACTAATGTGGTTCAGGCTGCTACGGACGGTGGCCAATCCACTGTTCAAGACGAAACTTCCCAACCTGATGTGGTTCGTGTGGCTGTTGGCTCTCCGGATCATACAACGTTGGTAACGGCATTGACAACCGCAGAATATGTAGATGCGCTCTCCAATGCCGGACCGTTCACTGTGTTTGCTCCTACCAATGCAGCTTTTGATAAACTTCCTGCCGGAACTGTTGAAAATTTACTGAAGCCGGAAAGTAAAGATGCATTGCGGAACATACTCGAATACCACGTATATGTTGGGGTGATTAAAGAAGATTACATACAAGATGGCATGACACTCAATCAGGTGAACCTCGATAATGTGACGCTCCACAAGAAAGATGGAAAAATTACAGTGAATGGAGCTAATGTATTGGCTGTTGTAAAAGCATCAAACGGGGTGGTATATGTAATTGATGGCGTGCTCCTGCCTCCAGAAAAAAATAATAACTGACAATTAAATACCCATATGAAAAATTTACATAAAAGATCTTTTTTGATTGCGGCACTGGCGATAGTCGCGGTTGCAATTAGCAGTTGTAAACCAAAGGGCCCTGCTGAAGTATCCATGGGCGATGCGGCATCCAAGGTGTATGTAGCCCCTGGTCAGTATGACGAATTTTACAACGTTGTTTCCGGAGGATTTAACGGACAAATTGGTATCTACGGAATTCCTTCCGGCCGGTTGTTCAGAATTCTGCCCGTGTTTTCTGTATCACCGGAGAGTGGATACGGGTATAGCGAAGAAACTAAACCCATGCTAAACACTTCACACGGCTTTGTGCCGTGGGACGACTTACATCATATTGCACTCTCCACAACAAAAGGTGAACACGATGGCCGATGGATATTTGCCAATGGCAACAACACACCGCGCGTAGCCCGTGTAAGCTTTAAATCTTTCAGAACTGAAGAAATTCTGGAAATACCAAACAGTGGTGGCAATCACTCTTCTCCTTTTATTACAGAGAATACGGAATACCTGGTAGCTGGAACGCGGTTTAGTGTTCCGATGGGCGGAAAGGATGTTCCGATCAGTTCATATAAAGAGAATTTCAAAGGCTCTATTAGCTTTATAAAGGTTGATCCAACAGATGGCCACATGAACATTGCGTTCCAACTGAGAACGCCCGGTTTTAATTTTGATCTTAGCAGAGCAGGCAAAGGCCCTTCCCACGGATGGTTTTTCTTCTCGTGCTATAACACGGAACAGGCTTACACTTTATTGGAAGTTAACGCTTCTCAAAAAGATAAGGACTTTATCATGGCGGTTAATTGGAAAAAGGCAGAAGAATATATAGCGCAAGGAAAGGGAAAGATTGAAAAAGTAAAGTATGCACACAATACCTATAGCGAAAAAACGCATACGGCTACTTCCAAAATTGAAGAAGAGGTGTTAGTGTTGGATGTTTCAGAATTTCCCGACATCGTCTATTTCATTCCGTGCCCGAAGTCTCCTCATGGTTGTGATGTGGATCCTTCAGGGGAGTATATCGTTGCTAGTGGAAAATTAGCGGCTCTCATTCCTGTATTCTCATTTTCTAAAATTCAAACTGCCATTACAAATAAGGATTACGAAGGCGATTTCAGTGGGATACCTGTTATTAAATATGAATCTGCACTACATGGTGAGGTTAAAAAACCGGGCCTCGGTCCGTTGCACACAGAATTTGACGAAAAAGGAAATGCCTACACTTCATTCTTCGTTTCTTCTGAAATTGTAAAATGGAATGTGAAGACGCTTGAAGTGTTGGATAGAGTACCAACGTACTACTCAATCGGTCACTTAAGTGTTCCGGGCGGCCCAACTGCTAAACCACATGGTAAATATGTAATCGCTTACAATAAAATTACGAAAGACCGCTACCTGCCCACAGGTCCTGAGTTAACACAATCCGCTCAGCTTTACGATATTTCAGGAGATAAAATGCGTTTGTTACTCGATTTTCCTACAACCGGAGAGCCGCATTATGCCGAGGCAATTCCGGCAAGTATGATTACGAAGAACACGACCAAGTTTTTCAAAATCGAAGAGAACGAGCACCCCTACGCTGCGAAAGGGGAAGGGCAAACAAAGGTAGAACGCAAGGGAAATGAAGTACACGTGTCGATGACGGCCATCCGTTCTCACTTAACACCCGATAATATTGAAGGTGTACGGGTTGGGGATGAAGTATATTTCCATATCACCAACTTAGAACAAGACTGGGATGTACCGCATGGCTTTGCAATAAAAGGTGCTACAAATGCGGAGTTATTAGTCATGCCGGGTGAAACACAAACGCTAAAGTGGAAACCATTGGTTACGGGTGTCGTGCCATTCTATTGCACCGACTTTTGCTCAGCGCTTCACCAGGAGATGTCAGGATATATTCGTGTATCACCTGCCGGTAGCAACACACCGTTGAAATTCTCAACCGGAAAAACTGAGTGATTAGTCCAGCGAAGCTAATCGCGTTCATAGTTCAGGGTTGAATCAGGTTCCGTTCCCGACATACAACGGGGCGGAACCTTCTTATGGAACAAAATATGAAAAACACACTGAAGCCACTTTCACGTCTGATTGTACTAATTACAGCCCTCGCTATGGTATCGGCTTACTTTGTTCCGCTTTGGCAAATACTAATGTGGGCGCCCCAATATCCCGAAGGGCTGGAAATGAAAATCTGGATTAACACGCTTAGTGGAGATGTTAAAATCATCAGTGCGCTGAATCATTACATTGGGATGAAGCACATTGAGGTGACCATGTTTCCTGAGTTTAAGTACATGGTTTACATCGTTGGATTCCTGATTGGATTTGGTTTGCTGACAGTACTCGTGAACAAGCGGATTTTTTTATGGATGTATGCGTTGCTTATCTTAAGTGCAGGCGCTGCCGCCCTAATTGATTTTTATGTATGGGGTTACGACTATGGTCATAACCTGGATCCAACAGCCCCCATTGTAGTACCGGGGATGTCGTATCAGCCGCCACTTATTGGTACGAAGCAATTGTTAAACTTCACCGCATTCTCCGGCCCCGATATTGGAGGCTGGATATTTATGATTTCAGGATTGATCGTTATCGGTGCATTACTTTACGAGATTCGAGTTTCAAGAAAAAAAGTAACGCTATGAAAATGGCCTATGTAATTCTGATAACAATTTTGTTTCTCTCGTGTAACGCTGAGCCGGAGCAATTGCGATATAGTATAGACGCCTGTTATGTTTGCAAAATGACCTTGGTAGACAAAAAGTTTGGCGCTGAATTAGTAACCGCTAAGGGAAAAATTTACAAGTTCGATGATGTTAATTGCATCGTGAAGTTTATTACTTCAGATTACCTCATAGACGAGACGATAGCACATACATTGATTGTTGACTATGCCCAACCTGAAAAACTAATTCCGGCAGAAAAGGCGTTCTATTTGAAATCTGAAGAAATCAGAAGCCCCATGGCAAGTCAGGTGGCAGCTTTTGAAACGGAAGAGGTAATGCTGAAATATAAACCGACCTTACATGCTAAATCGTTGAGCTGGGGTGAGTTGGTGAACCAATTCAGGTAAAATAAATAATGCGACCTGTGTTACCAGTATGGTCGCCATACAGAATGAGAAAATTCATTTACATACTATTTTTATTCTCGATCACATATCCTTGGTCTGTGTCTTCACAGACCACATTATCTGGTTTGTTTCGGTCTGTGAACACACCAACCGACTTGGGTGCCCGGACGATCATCGTCAGCAAAACGGGTAAAATACAAAGTATTAAACAGGCTATTGAATTGGCCCAACCCGGTGATACCATTCTTGTCAAAGCAGGTATTTATCGCGAAGGAAACATCATCCTTGAAAAATCCATTGTACTGCTTGGTGAGAATTTTCCTGTGCTTGATGGCGAGAACAAAGTAGAAATACTAACCATCCATACAGCCGATGCGGTGATATCCGGTTTCAAATTTAAGGATACCGGTGTAGCCAGCATTAATGATCTTGCTGCGATAAAACTTCTGGATTCGAAATATGTTAAGATCCTCAACAATAAGTTTGAAAATACTTTTTTTGGAATTTACCTGGCGAATTCTTCCCATATATGGGTAGAGAATAATCAACTCAAATCCAACGCTGATGCCGAGCATCAGATTGGGAACGGCATTCATCTCTGGAAATGCGAACACATTACCATTCACGCGAACAAGGTTCAGGGCTTTCGCGATGGAATCTACTTTGAGTTTGTAACAAATTCCCGGGTAACGAATAATTACAGCGAGGGTAACATGCGGTATGGATTGCATTTTATGTTTTCTCATCAGGATGAATATCGTAACAATACGTTTATAAATAATGGTGCAGGAGTGGCTGTTATGTACACAAAAGGCGTGACCATGATTGGGAACACGTTTCAACACAATTGGGGTGCTTCATCCTATGGTTTGCTGTTAAAAGATATTAGTGACAGCAAAGTTGAAAATAACAGGTTCATTGAAAATTCAGTTGGCGTAGTGATGGAGGGATCAAGTCGCATTCACTTCAGTGAAAATGAATTTAAGGAAAATGGTTTTGCGATTCGACTTCAGGCCAGTTGCGATGACAATGTGTTTACAAAGAATAATTTTCTGGGGAATACCTTTGACATAACCACCAATGGATCACTTGTGTTGAACACTATTGATGGTAACTATTGGGATCACTACGAAGGTTATGATCTCAATAAAAATGGAATAGGCGATATCCCCTACCGGCCGGTAAGCTTATTTTCGATAGTCATGGAAAGAGTTCCAACTTCCGTATTATTATGGAGAAGCTTCTTTGTGTTTTTGATGGATAGAGCTGAAAAGGCGATTCCAGCCGTAACGCCCGAGAACTTAAAAGACAACTCACCATCGATGAAACCCAATGATTTCGTTCAACGAGGTTAGCAAGAAATTTCGCAGGGTGCAGGCGCTCGACAGGGTGACATTGGAACTTGTCAATGGAAACTGCTATGCATTGATCGGCCCGAATGGCTCAGGAAAAACAACCCTAATCAAGGCCGTATTGAGTATGGTTATCCCTACTTCCGGAGAAATTCTGATCGATGGAAAGAACATTCGCAACGATTGGCATTACCGTGAAAAGATTGGCTACATGCCGCAGATTGGCCGTTATCCTGACAACATGCGGATCGGCCAATTGTTTGATATGATCAAAAACATTCGTAAAAACGCACTTGATCTTGATGAGGAATTAGTAAACGCCTTTCGATTGGATACCATGCTCGATAAACGCATGCACACGTTATCCGGTGGTACGCGGCAGAAAGTTAGTGCGGCATTGGCATTTCTGTTTAATCCGCCTGTATTGATTTTAGATGAACCAACAGCGGGTCTTGATCCGGTTTCTGCAGAGTTTTTAAAAGAAAAAATTCAACAGGAGAAAGACAAAGGAAAGTTGATCATTATCACATCTCACATCATGAGTGATTTGGATGACCTGGCGACCCAGGTAGTCTATCTGGAGGATGGAGGTATTCGTTACAATAGTTCAGTAGAAGCATTGAAGGATATTACCGGAGAAGATCGGCTGGGGAAAGCTATTGCAAGAATGATTGGAAGTTTAAAAGACAAAAAGGACATAACCATGAATCAATAAGTGACACGCGTAATCAAATATGTTTTTTACGACATCCTTCGTACCCGATTCATTTTGGCGTACACGTTGTTCCTGTTATTGAGCACCATCGGCCTTTTTCAACTGGATGCAGACAGTTCAAAAGTTATTTTGAGTTTAATGAATGTTGCGCTGATGGTGGTTCCACTTGTGAGCGTAGTATTTACAACCATTCACTTTTACAATTCATATGAGTTTATTGAGCTCATGCTGGCGCAGCCTGTTAATCGGAAGGTCATTTTCCTTAGTGAATATTTTGCCGTGGCGATGTCGCTATGTTTTGCATTTACTGCAGGTGTGGGAATTCCCATGGTGATATACGGTGCGGGGATTCAGGGATTTACGCTGCTGTATTCCGGAATTATGCTAACACTCGTATTTGTTTCCTTAGCTTTTCTTTCGGCCGTTCTCACCCGCGACAAAGCTAAGGCGATCGGTGTAGCACTGCTCTTTTGGTTTTACTTTTCATTAATTTATGACGGAATAATATTGTGGATCATTTATTCGTTTAGCGATTATCCATTAGAAAAAGTTACCATTGCGCTGGTTGCTTTTAATCCTATTGACCTGGCGCGCATTCTTATTTTGTTGAAGCTTGACATTTCTGCCCTCATGGGTTACACCGGGGCATTCTATCAAGAGTTTTTCGGAAGCAATGTCGGTTTGATTTTTTCAACACTCCTGCTCACCCTTTGGATTGTTATGCCGGTAGGTGTGGCACTTCGGATTTTTAAACGAAAAGACCTTTAGCGAAATGAAATGGCTTATCCTTTTCCACGTATTGGGTGCCGCTGTTTGGGCAGGCGGGCATTTAATCCTATCTCTTGGGTTCTTGCCAAAAGCCTTACGGCTACAAAATCCGGAAATTATTCTTGACTTTGAAAAACAATACGAACGTATTGGTTTGCCAGCGTTGTTGATTCAGGTAATAACGGGTATTTGGATGGCACTGATTTACGTTCCGTTCTCCGAATGGGGAAGCTTGACTACTGCCCATAACGTGTATTTATGGACGAAGTTCGGTTTGCTCGCGGGTACACTCACGTTGGCAGTTCATGCGCGTTTTTTTATCCTTCCAAAATTAACGGCCGAAAAACTTCCCGCACTTGCTTTCCACATTGTATTAACCACAGTGTTAGCGGTCTTTTTTGTAATAACCGGATTGAGTTTTAGGCTTTCATTTTTTTAAGAGATGACTGACATACTAACCCGAAAAGAAGTTGAGCAGTTGGTAAACCAGTTTTATAACCGGGTACGTAAGGATAACCTTCTCGCGCCTGTATTCGCCCATGTGGACTGGCCACATCATTTACCGATCATGTATAATTTTTGGTCCTCTGTGTTGTTGGGAGATATGTCGTACAACGGCAGCCCGTTGTCAAAACACCTGGGACTACCTCTCACGACAGATCATTTTAACAGATGGCTGAAATTGTTTTTAGAAACTGTTGATGCTGAGTTTACCGGTTCTGTTGCCGAGGAAGCAAAAAACCGGGCCAAGACTATTGCTGCGTTGTTTCAGCATAAGATGGGGTTATTATAATTCGGAATTCGAAGGCTAAATGAGATTCGCTAAGCTTCAAAATTTAATTTTTCTCCTTTCCAGAATCAACTTTCCATTTTGTTCCATTTTTTTTATCGTGCGAATAACGGTTTCCACGCGCAAGCCGGTCATATCGGCAAGTTGTTGTCGGGTGTAGGGTATTATTGCCTTTTCTTTCAAATTCATTTTTGATTTGAGATAGTTCATGATCGTTACCAGCCTGTGTTCAGGCGTGTGTGCCGAGATTTCTGTCAGGATCATCGACTTGTATTGAAGTCGTTGGCATAGTACCTGATCCAATTTCAGATGCAGTTCGAAATTCTCTTTGAGCAATTGTAAGAAACTGGATTTTGATAATCGCCATACTTTACCATCTGAAATAGCGTGGGCACTGCTTGGATAAGGGAAATCTCCCAGCAAGGCAGGTTCTCCAAAACTTTCACCTGCATGAAAAACACCTTGGGTAAATTCCTGGCCATCGTGATTGAGAATATACATTCTAACCTGCCCTTCTTCTACCTGGAAGAAATCCACTGCCATTTCGCCCTCTCCGAACAAAATCTGATCTTTTCGGACGCGCACCAAACGAGCATTGTATGATTGCAAAATTTTAGCCGGTATCAATTCTCGCGATTAATTCGAAAATTAATAGTTCTCCGGATAATAAATAATGATTTTAATCAGTCTGGCGTTGAAATTGTTCAAACAGCACATTGTTCTGAAGATGTACGTATTGCATTTTCGGTGATGGAACAATGTGCAGTGTCAGTAAAGCTTGGGTGCTCCCTTGTCATGATGTTCAGAATAGTGGGCCGGATAGTCTTGGCAGAAACACGCTCCCTACCGGGAAACCTTTTTTGAAAGGTCGCTGATAAAAGTCTCCATTAAGCGGATTAGTTACGCATAAAGGTATTGATTCTCAAAGCAAATACCCCTGACGAAAATCAGATTGCCGGACGTTTTACGTTGTGTAGCTTACGTGTATTAAAAGCATACACTCAAACTCAGAATTTCTTCAGATTGTTGCCTTACTTTTACGCGTAAACTGCCATGTTAAGAATTTCCCTGGCCGCACTGGCCATTTTTGCTTCTACCCTGGTGGGATTCTCCCAGTCTGAGGACTCTGTACGTTACAAAAGCCGAAAGCTAGCCACCGATGAGGTAAACTTTGTATCCAGTTATTATAAGCAAGATGGAAATAATTCGGCCGTAACGGGGGGAGTTGGCACGGAAAAGCTCACGGATTTTGCAACAACGATTGATATCAAACTTTCGCGGTATGATTTGAGAAAGCGAAAACACACTCTCTCCGGTGAACTCGGTATCGATGTATATTCTTCCGCGTCTTCCGACAAGATAGATCCCAATACCATTTCATCAGCTTCATCGGGCGACAAGAGAATTTACCCTTCACTATCGTATGCCGTCACCAACGAAGATAAAGGCAGCACGATCAGTGCAAATGCATCGATCTCAACCGAGTATGATTACTTTTCAACAGGTTTTAGTCTTGGCTGGTCAAAACTTTCGAAAGACAAGAACCGGGAATTTAGTGTAAGGGGTCAGGTTTTCCTGGATACGTGGACGGTTATCGTGCCTATCGAATTACGGGATGGCGGACCCGGGACTAGCGGTACTAAGCCTAGAAACTCATACAGTTCCTCGTTTACGTTAAGTCAGGTTATTAATAAACGGTTACAGGTTTTATTGCTAGCCGATATTGCGTACCAGAAGGGTCAGCTTGCAACGTTATATCATCGCACATACTTTACAGACGATTCACACAAAGTTGAAAACCTGCCGGATACGCGCTTCAAGCTTCCACTCGGATTACGGCTGAATTATTTTATGGGAGACCGGTTTATCGTTCGTGCCTATTACCGGTACTACGCGGATACATGGGACTTGAAAGCACATACAGCGGAGCTTGAAATTCCCGTTAAAATCAGCCCCTTCCTATCGGTAAGTCCGTTTGCGCGATACTACAATCAGCAAGGCGTAAAATATTTTGCCAAATACAAACAACACAACCTGAGTGAGACGTTTTATACGAGCGACTTTGACCTGTCAACCTTAACCAGTACAATGTTCGGGTTAGGATTACGCTATGCACCTCCTGGCGGGGTAATCGGAATCTCAAAGTTTAATGCGCTGGAATTGCGCTATGGACATTATGACCGTTCGACAGGATTAACCTCAGACATCATCACCATGCTTGCTAAATTCAAATAGTATGAAAACAATTTTGATCAGCCTTTTAGTTATCCTTTCGTTCGCACCGGAATGGCTGACGAATTTTGATACTGCAAAGGAAACAGCAGTCAAACAAAATAAATACATTCTTCTAAACTTTTCAGGCTCCGACTGGTGCGGGCCGTGCATTAAACTCAAGAAAGAAGTTTTTGAGAGTGTTGCATTTTCAGAGCTTGCGCAGGGTAAGCTCGTGCTGGTGCGGGCGGATTTTCCGCGGTCAAAAAAAAATCAATTGCCCAAAGAACAGATTACGCACAATGAAATGCTGGCAGAGAAATACAATCCTTCTGGAAAATTTCCGCTAACACTGTTGCTCTCATCAGATGGAAAAGTAATTAAAGAATGGGACGGCTACCTTTTTGGCAGCCAGGATAAATTTATGGAAGAACTCAAACAGGCGATTCCATCAAAGTAAGTAGTCATCATACTGACAGTATTTACAGCAAAGCCATAAGGCTGATGGGAAACAATTTTGAGTTTTCGGTAGCGGGTATGCACCAAGACCAGGCCGAGGATTGTATTGATGAAGCAATTCTGGAAGTGAAACGGATTGAAAAGTTGCTAACCACGTTTGATCAGTCCAGTCAGACGAATCAGATCAACGCTAAGGCAGGAATAGAACCCGTTCCGGTAGATCAGGAAGTTTTTGATCTCATTGAACGTTCGCTTCGCATCTCGGCTTTAACACAAGGCGCATTTGATATTACCTACGGCTCGCTTGATAAAAGTCTCTGGAATTTTGATAAAAACATGACTCAGTTGCCAGATTCAGATCAGGCCCGGAAAATGGTACGACTCATTAACTATCGGAATGTTATCCTCGACAGCAAAGCTCAAACCGTTTTCCTCAGGGAGAAGGGTATGCGGATCGGGTTTGGCGGGATCGGAAAAGGGTATGCGGCCGATCGTGCAAAGGCTGTGATGACAGCGTTGGGTGTTCAGCATGGAATTGTAAACGCTGCCGGGGACCTTACGGTTTGGGGCAATCAACCAACGGGTGAGCCGTGGACGATCGGGATTGCTGATCCGGATAAAAGAGAATTTCCCTTTGGCTCCGTGACGCTCACGAACACATCCGTTGCAACCTCGGGTAACTATGAAAAGTTTGTAATGATTGATGGCATAAAGTATTCGCACACCATTGATCCAAAAACAGGCTATCCGGTGGATGGGATTAAAAGTACAACGATCATTTGTCCAAGTGCCGAGCTGGCGGATGCTATGGCCACACCGGTAATGGTGATGGGAATAAAAGCTGGTCTTGGACTGATAAATCAGGTAAATGGTATCGCCTGCATTATTATTGACGACTACAACAACGTGTACACATCAAAAAATATTAAGTTAACCTAATCATGAAGAAGAAAATTAGCATACTGGTTTTTGCAGCCCTCTCGGTATTGACCATGAACTGTTCTTCCGTAAAAGAATATCAAAAAATGCATTTGAATGATTCTGAGATGGAGCTGGCAGCACGTAAAACACAAAAGTTTGAAACCAGTTTTCAACTCTACCGCGAAGGTGCTTCCGGTGCAAATGGTGGAAAAAATGGTGGAGGATGCGGCTGTAATTAAACGTGAGGTGTTAGTTGGCAGCCAAAAATAATTCCTAGTTTATAGGATCGCATCAGGATTAATTCAGAATCGTTTAGTTGTTTGGCGCTGCAAGTTATTCCTTCAAGCATCGGCTACTGAAATAGTTAGCTCTGTAATGCACTGACTTTAATCACTTCTTTAACTATCATTTTTAATCACATTTAGTAAAAATTAAAAAGAAATGGATCAGGTACACATTCACTTACTAATAACCCATCTTCCGATTTTCGGATCGATTTTAGGCGGTTTTGTTCTGGCACACGGAATCTGGTCAAAAAGTGACCAAACAAAAATTGCAGCATATAATGTGTTGATTATCTCCTCTATCGGAGCGGGAATTGCCTATCTAACGGGGGAAGGGGCAGAAGAGGCTGTTGAGGACATTCAGGGGGTCGCAAAGACCATGATTGAGCGGCATGAAGATTTTGCAATGTTTGCTTTGGTCGGCTTGATAGCTGCTGGTGTTATTTCGATAGTTGGACTCTATCTCACCATCAAGAAATCTTCACTAGCTCATATGATTTCAATACTTACCTTACTTGTTACCCTCATCAGTTTTGGACTAGTTGCAAGGACCGGCTATTTGGGTGGACAGATAAGACATACCGAAATTAGTACTGCCTCACCTACGCAGGATGGTGGAGAAGAAGATAGTGATTGACTTTTACTGAAAAAAAACTTAATCCCTACTATTCTATCAATCGTTCTCGGTGCATGCAACAGCAAGTCAAACTGGCAAAGCGAAGTTGACGATCCTGAATGTAGTTGTAAACTTCAAATAGAGTAAGAACTATGTTCATTTGAACACTACTTAAGTTCAGAATGACAAGGCATAAACGAGACAACAGCAACACAATGATGACAATTGACAATTATTTAGACAATCATTACATACATCGAAGTACCTGGTTGAGAGCCGCTGTTCTTGGAGCAAATGATGGAATTATTTCAATTTCAAGTCTTGCAATTGGAGTAGCGGCTGCAAGTTCAACACGAGAACCTATTGTTTTAGCAACAGTTGCAGGACTTGTTGCTGGGGCATTATCAATGGCAGCGGGAGAATATGTTTCAGTAAGTTCACAGACAGACACAGAAAAAGCAGACATTGAAAGAGAGATTAAGGAACTTAAAGAAATGCCGAAAGAAGAACTAAATGTCTTGGCTCAAATCTATGAGAAACGGGGACTAAAAAAAGAAACGGCAATGCAAGTAGCCATCGAATTGACGGAAAAAGATGCTTTGGGAACTCACATCAGAGACGAATTAGGTATCAATGAAATTAGTCAAGCCAATCCTATACAAGCTGCATTAGCGTCTGGTTCCGCCTTTACAGTTGGGGGCGTGTTACCCCTTTTGGCAATTCTTTTTGCACCGATTAGAGGAATGGAATATTGGCTATATGGTTCAACTATAGTTTTCCTGATTATTTTAGGTACAATGGCTGCAAAAACCGGAGGTTCAAGTATTACGAAAGCCATTTTGCGGATTACTGTCTGGGGTACAATTGCAATGGGTTTATCTGCGTTAGTTGGCTACATATTCGGTGTTAGAGTATAAGTGAAAAATTACAAAAATGAACCAAGCAAATTGGCATTTAGTCCTCGAGTGCGAATTGGGGGAAGATTGGTGGCGGATGAGGCTGTAATTAACGGTTCATTTAGGATCAAAACGTAACACGCAGCGTTAGACCCTTACTTCCATGAGAAGAAAAGGGATCTACGCAAACCTTCTTTTTGCCCCAGCGATTTTTGTGCGTGAAGTAAACAAGCTCGGTTGAAAGCTTACCAATTCCCGCCCCAACCCGTACGCCCGCGACCCAATGCCACCTGGGGTCCGCAACAGGTCCAGACCTGACAAAAATCAGTTTTCTCGCTAACACCTATCATACGCCTGCAAGGGCTGCAATTCTACTTTTATGCAAGAAAAATATTGCTAACCCTCAAGCCTTCCTATGGAAATTGAAAAATTCAGCTACGACAACAAGATCGTGAAGGCCTTCATGATCGCCACCGTAATTTTCGGATTGGTGGGCATGCTGGTCGGATTAACCGCGGCCCTGCAACTTGTATACCCAATCTTCAACTTCGATCTTCAGTATACAACCTTCGGCCGGATTCGCCCACTACACACCAACGCAATCATCTTTGCTTTCGTAGGCAACGCAATGTTTGCCGGGGTGTATTATTCCATGCAGCGTTTATTAAAGACGCGTATGTTCAGCGACAAACTAAGCTGGATCCACTTCTGGGGCTGGCAAATGATCATCCTCGCGGCTGCGATTACACTTCCCTTAGGATTAACAACGTCAAAAGAATATGCCGAGCTGGAGTGGCCAATTGACATAGCCATCACCTTGATCTGGGTTGTGTTCGGCATCAACATGATTGGTACAATCATCAAAAGACGCGAGCGTCACATGTATGTAGCGATCTGGTTTTACATCGCCACGTTTGTAACCGTTGCTGTGCTGCACGTAGTGAACTCATTCGAAATGCCGGTAACATTTTTCAAAAGCTATTCCTGGTATGCCGGAGTGCAAGATGCCTTGGTTCAATGGTGGTACGGCCACAATGCAGTAGCGTTCTTCCTAACCACTCCATTCCTTGGGCTCATGTACTATTTCCTGCCAAAGGCGGCTAACCGTCCCATTTACTCCTATCGATTGTCAATCATTCACTTCTGGTCATTGATTTTCATTTATATCTGGGCAGGTCCGCATCACTTGTTATATACATCACTTCCCGATTGGGCTCAGTCATTGGGCGTTGTGTTCTCGATCATGCTCATTGCACCATCCTGGGGTGGAATGTTAAACGGGTTGATGACGTTGCGTGGAGCGTGGGATCGCGTTCGCGAAGATCCTGTTTTAAAATTCATGGTCGTGGCAATCACAGCGTACGGTATGGCTACACTGGAAGGTCCGCTCTTATCATTGAAGAATGTAAACGCAATCGCCCACTTCACCGACTGGATTGTAGCGCACGTACACGTGGGCGGTTTAGGCTGGAACGGCTTTCTGATCTTTGCGATGCTCTATTGGACTGTTCCACGCATGTGGAATACGAAACTCTATTCAACAAAACTCGCTAATGTTCATTTCTGGGTCGGAACGCTGGGTATCATCTTCTACGCGCTGCCGATGTATGTATCCGGTGTTGTGCAGAGTTTGATGTGGAAAGAGTTTAACGCAGAAGGATTCCTTGTGTATAAGAACTTCCTGGAAACAACCGTTCAGATTTTACCCCTGCATGGATTACGGGCACTGGGTGGTGGATTTTATCTCATTGGTGCATTCATCATGACGTACAACCTGATCAAAACTGCCTATGCCGGAAGCTTCGTTGCCAACGAAGCAGCTGAAGCTGCGCCTTTCGCTAAAAACCAGGTTGTGAAAACAGGCGGCTGGCATTACCGCGTACTCGAGCATAAGCCAATGTTGTTTACCTCACTGGCGCTTGTTGCTGTTCTCATAGGCGGTGCGATTGAGATGATTCCGATGTTTATCATCAAATCAAATGTACCGACAATCACCAGCGTGAAGCCATACACACCGTTGGAAATTCACGGCCGCGATCTTTATATCCGGGAGGGTTGTGTAAACTGCCATTCACAGATGGTAAGACCGTTCCGTTCAGAAACCGAACGGTATGGAGAATACTCCAAGTCAGGGGAGTTTGTGTATGATCACCCGTTCCTGTGGGGATCCAAACGTACGGGCCCGGATCTGCACCGCATTGGCGGAAAGTACTCCAATACCTGGCATTACAATCATATGCTTGCGCCTGATGCAGTTTCCACGGGAACCATCATGCCTGCTTACCCGTGGCTTTTTGAGCAGAGCATTGATCTGAATGAAACGGCTGGAAAGATCAGCGCACTTCGAACTGTAGGTGTTCCGTATCCGGAAGGCTACGAAGACCAAGCCAACACTGACCTGGAGAAACAAGCAGCTGCCATTACTGAATCGCTTAAAAAAGATGGTATTGAAGTAGCAAGCGATGCAGAAATCATTGCCATCATCGCATACCTACAGCGCTTGGGTACTGATATCAAAGGCGACAAAACAGCACCGAATCAACAACCTGAATAAACTATACCGTTATGTATAAAAACGTTCTTCAAAACATCGACAACATCGCGCTCTGGCCGGTGATTTCGTTTGTGATATTCTTCGCGTTCTTCCTCGGCCTGCTGCTTTGGGTATTTATGGTCGACAAGAAGTTTATCGACCACATGAAGTCGATGCCGCTCGATGAAACCGAAAGTTCAACCACCTCAACCGGTAACAGCCATGTGTAGCCCCAAGACCGATATTAAAACCCTGGCTTCTGAAAAGCCGAAAGACAAAAAATGTTCCGGCAAGTGTAAGGAATGCCGCGAGAAGAAACAGGAAAGTGAATCAATATTGATCAAAACCATCAGTGTGCTGATCATGATCCTCGTGAGTAACGTTACATTGTTTGCACAGGAAGCCACCGCAACCCAACCTTCTTTCTGGGACGATCCATTCAACCATCCCATGCTGCCGTTGTATGTGATCACAACGTTTATTTTCATTACGATCGTTCTCGTAGCCCTTGTTGGATTTTATTTGATCAAAGTGGTTAATTTATTAACCGTGCAGGCTGAGAAAGACCGTGCAATAAAGATGGGCATACCGTACGCAGCGAAGCCATCATGGTGGAGCAAGTTCTACTTGAAAATAAACAATACGGTTCCGCTGGAAGAAGAACAAACGCTGGAGCTTGACCATAATTATGACGGCATTAAAGAGCTTGACAACCATCTGCCACCCTGGTGGACGTGGTTGTTCATCGGAACAGTGGTATGGGCTGCGATCTATCTTTTTGTATATCATGTCTCCACGGATTTGCCACTTCAGCAACAGGAATACCAGAACGAGCTAACCTATGCAGAAGAGCAAGCCATTAAGCTCGGTGCGGCCCAACCTCAGGCCGCATTCGATGAAAACACGTTGGTGTATTCAGCGGATGCGGAAATTCTCAGCAGTGGCAGCAAAGTGTTCAGTACAAACTGCGTAGCCTGTCATAAAAATGATGGGGGCGGAAATGCCATCGGACCTAACCTAACAGATGCCTACTGGGTGCACGGAGGTGAAATCAAAAATATCTTCCTAACCATTAAAAACGGGGTGGTGGAGAAGGGCATGCCTGCGTGGGGGAAAGCGATGAGTCCCAAAGACGTGCGCGATGTGACCTTCTACGTGATGAGTTTACAAGGGTCTAATCCCCCAAATGCGAAAGAACCTCAAGGTGAGTTGTTCAAGCCCGCTCCCGTAGCAACCGACACCACAAAGGTGCAGGCCACTCTATAATTTTCACAATACTTCATGGACCGAACTATAACGCTTAATATCCGCAAAGAAAGACTGGCAAAGAGCACGGCAACTACTGCCCCTGACGAGGAGGCGTTCCGTGACACCATTGCCACAGTTGACGAGGAAGGCAAGCGAATCTGGATATATCCTAAAAAACCGTCCGGAAATTTTCATCGCTGGCGGATTGTAGTGACAGTGATTTTACTCTCCATCCTCCTGGGCGGACCGTTTATCAGAATCAACGGTCAGCCGTTTTTATTGCTCAACATTTTTGAAAGAAAGTTCGTAATCCTTGGCCAGGCATTCTGGCCGCAGGATTTCGTATTACTGGCGGTTGTATTGATTACGTTTTTTGTATTCATCATTTTATTCACGGTAGTGTTCGGTCGGGTGTGGTGCGGATGGATGTGCCCGCAGACATTGTTCATGGAAATGGTTTTTCGCAAGATCGAATACTGGATTGAAGGCGATGCAAACGATCAGCGCAAGCTGGCAAAAGAGCCGTGGAATAAAATCAAGATTTTCAAAAAGACCTCGAAGCACATTCTGTTTCTTGCTATTTCCGTAATCATTTCACACACCGTAATGGCCTACTTGATTGGGGTCGACAAGACCTGGGAAATTCTCAATGAGCCGCCTACTGAAAATCTGGCGGGATTTATCGGACTGGTTGCCTTCACCGGAATTTTTTATGGAATTTATGCCAAGTTCCGCGAACAGGCATGTATTGCGGTTTGCCCGTATGGAAGATTGCAAGGTGTTTTGCTAGTAAAAGACTCTATTGTTATTGCATACGATTGGTTGCGCGGTGAACCGAGAGGTCACTTAAAAAAGAATCAGACCCAATCCACTGGCGACTGCATCGATTGCAAACTCTGCGTACACGTCTGCCCTACCGGCATTGATATCCGTAACGGCACGCAGCTGGAGTGTGTTAACTGTACGGCCTGTATTGATGCGTGCGATGACGTGATGGTCAAAATCGGTAAGCCGAAAGGATTGATCCGGTATGCCTCGTACAATTCCATTAAAGATGGCATCGTAAAGATCATCAACGGTCGCGTGATCGGATACTCGCTTGTACTGTTGACGTTACTATCCATTCTCAGCTTTGCGCTGATAACGCGCTCGGATGTAGAGACCACCATTTTAAAAGTATCGGGTACACTATACCAGCGCGAGCCGGGTTTCATTACCAACCTATACAACGTTGAGTTCGTGAACAAAACGTTTGATCCGCTGGAGCTATCCATAAAAGTTGAATCTCCGGCTACTGCTACACTACAAAAAGCAGACGGGAAAGCCATTCTTGTTCCAGCAGAAGGTTTTACAAAAGGTGTTTATTTCATCCGCATCCCGGAAGCGGACGTAACAAACGCCAGAACGGTGGTACAACTGGGCATCTACCATAATGGAAAAAAAGTTGAAACGGTAAAAGCCAAATTTATTGGCCCGGTGCATAAATCTTCAGACGGTAAACGAAAATAATATGAACCCAGGAAAATGGATTGTCGTAGTCTTTATCTTATTCGCAGCCTTTATCGGCACGCTGGTTACCGTATGCATGCGCGAAGACATTAGTCTGGTAGCAAAAGATTACTACAATCAGGAGCTCGCATACCAGGACCAGATCAGCAGGATCAACAATGCGGCAGCGCTACCAAACAAGCCACAGATAACCGTTACCCGCGATTTTATCCGGGTTGAATTTGACAGTTTGAGCTTCGTAGAACGGGGCAAGATTGATTTGTTTTGCCCGTCTGATTCAAGAATGGATCGGAACTTTGAAATAACCATGCGCGATGATCAGGCATTCACCTATGCCTTGTCGGGATTAAAATCCGGGATGTACCGCGTAAAGCTGTCGTGGAGCATGGACAACAAGGATTATTACCAGGAAGAAATCGTCAACCTATAACGATGTTTATCACCGCACTCGTCATTGGATTTTTAGGCAGCCTGCATTGCGCGGGTATGTGTAGTCCATTGGCGATGGCGGTGACCAACCTCAGCAAGCCGGCTTTTATAAATCGTTTGACCTATAATGGTGGCAGAATTTTAAGTTATGGAGTACAGGGGGTTGTCGCTGCATCGGTAGGATCTCTATTTGAGTTTACCGGTCTGCAGACTGCCTTTAGCATCTCGCTTGGTTTATTGTTGATTATTGCAGGCTTTGCAGGCATTACCAGTTTTAATGTTCCGTTCATTTCTACCGGAATTCAAAAGCTCACAACTTTCATAAAGATCATGCTGAGTAATTTTATCAAACAGAAAACAAAACTCTCGCTGATTATAACCGGAATGCTAAACGGGCTACTCCCCTGCGGATTAACCTATATTGCATTAACCTACTGCCTGACCATTACTAACCCGGTTGAAGGATTTTTTTACATGCTCATTTTTGGTTTAGGTACATTACCTGTAATGCTGGGGCTAACGACCATCATGCAAACCCTCATGCTTAAATTCAACTTCAGTTTTCGCAAGCTGACCACCGTCACGATGGTCGTTTTGGGCGTAATGCTCATTTCCAGAAGTCTATACTCACATCACGATCAACACCCGGTCGGCCAGGACGGCATTACGGTTTGTCGGTAGAGCGCTCCTTCCCACTAAACCCAGCTGTATATAAGTTCATGTCTTGGGCGAAATCTCATCGCCACAACTTTATATACGTTCAACCGACTCTTGAAAGACACTTTTACTCCTTCCCGACACTAAAGCAGGTTCGAGGAGGCGCTCTCAAAAGTCATATCCCATCATGACGAAGATCAGGTAAACTGCCAACGTCTATAATCTAACGCGGAACTGCCCCGATCTACCTTTAGATAATTAAAAAAGGCAACCATGAACTCACGTATAAGAACAGGATTACTGCTAACGATTGCACTGCTGATGATCGTTACTGCAAATGCACAAGACTTTGTTTTAAAAACTTCTAAATCAAATGTTCAGGGTACATCCTCGCTGCACGATTGGGAATCATCCATCACAAAGCTTGAATGGAAAGGAGCTTTTGTAATTGAGAAGGGAATACTCAAAAGTGTTTCCTCAGCGGAAGTTACTATTCCGGTTGCTGGCATAAAAAGTACCAAAGGAAGGATCATGGACAATAAAACCTACGATGCATTTCTGTACGAAAAGAATCCGAATATTACGTTTCAACTCGTGTCCACTCAACTTCGCCCGGAAGGCGCTGGTACTGCCATCGATGCAACTGGCAACCTGACGATGCGTGGAACCACAAAGTCAATCAAGCTAACCGGTATTGCTAAAGTGTTAACCAACGGAGATGTGCAGTTGTCTGTATCCAAAAAATTAAAAATGACGGAGTTTAAAATGGAGCAACCAACCGCCATGATGGGAACAATAACCGTGGGTGACGAAGTGACTATCAACATCGATCTCACACTCACGCCTTCACCAAATCAACAAGCGAAAAAATAATAATTCAATACTCAAACAAATCAATTCACTCTTACCCTATTTTTTATGAAACGCTCAAGAATACTAAGCCTTACAGCCGTCATGGCACTCCTGGTGACTGTACAAACCGCCTGGGCGCAACGAGGCGACATTCAGTACTTCCGGCCGTACGATCAACGCGGCATTAACGTATTCGAAACTTCCAAAGAAGACACGGTTGTGTTCGATGGCTTAAAGCTTCGTCTAGGCGCCAACTTTACCCAGGGCTATCAAAGCCTGAAGCATAGCAACGCAGACAATACGCCCGGTCAGGCACTCTACAAAATGAAAGGCGGCTTCCCCCTCGCGCAAGCGAACCTTAACATTGATGTCCAACTGGCCGATGGCGTTCGCCTGAACCTCGTGTCATACATGTCTTCCCACCACCACAATGAATTTTGGGTAAAGGGTGGATATTTACAAATTGATAAAGTAGGTTTCATGAACAGTGAGTTTTTAAATAAACTCTGGACTAACCTCACCTTGAAAGTTGGTCACATGGAAATTAACTACGGTGATGCACACTTCCGCAGAAGCGATGGTGGTAACACCTTCTGGAATCCCTACATGGAGGGCAATATCATGGATGCATTTACGACAGAAATCGGTGCAGAACTTTACTGGCAGAAAAGCGGAGTACTGCTCATGGCGGGTGCCACAAACGGAGAGATCCAGGGTAACGTGGCCGAAAGAAGCATAGCCGGCAGCAGCGACAACGGTTCCGTAAAAGGACCTTCTATCTATGGTAAACTTGGATACGATAAACCATTTGGTGAAAACAACCGTGTTCGTATAACCGGATCCTTGCTAACCAAGAAGTCATCCATCAGCGGAACCTTATACGGTGGCGATCGCACAGGCTCTAACTACCAATTTGTGATGGAGCCAACAACTGCTACCCTTACCGCAAACGCATTCTCCGGACGTGTAAATCCTAACTTCAAAGACAATGTTACCAGCATCATGATTAACCCATTTGTTAAACTGGGTGGACTTGAGTTCTTTGGAACGTACGAAGTGGCTAAAGGCAAAAACGCTGTTGAGAATGGAGAAATCCAATACAACGATAGCGTTGACCCAACTACGTTTGAAGAGCAAAGTGATCGCAAGTTCACACAGCTTGCAGCTGATTTACTTTATCGCTTCGGTAGCCGCGAACAATTCTACGCAGGCGCCCGCTATAACACACTTGATGGAGAGCAGGTATTCGGACAATCCACTAACCCTGCACTGGCCGGTGGAATTTCACAAGGTACGCGCAAAGACGTCTCTGTAAATCGCACAGCCTTTGCTGCCGGATGGTTTATCACCAAAAATGTACTGGTTAAAGGTGAGTATGTGATCCAGAAATACCAGGACTTCCCTACCGGAAACATCCTGGAAGACGGAGAGTTTAAAGGCTTCGTGTTGCAAGGTGTCATAGCATTCTAAAACAAAACACTGAGAGCTGCCCTACCAGGCAGCTCTCTTACTATTTAAATGATTCAGTTATGAAATACTTTCTTGCCTTATTTCTCCTCGTTATCCTTACTGCAACCGCACCGATCGAGGAGCGAGGCAAATGGGTCATTGACTACAACAGTCAGCTTATGATTCATGGCAAAACGAATGTCAGCTCGTTTACGTGCTTCATCAGTTGTTACAACAGCACGGACACGCTTAACTATGAACTGGATGCACAGACAAAAAATCTGATATTTGATAAGAATAAAATGGTCATTCCGGTTTTCAATTTCAATTGTGGAAACTCCATGATCACAAAAGACTTCCGGCAGACGGTTAACGTGGATAAATATCCTTACCTGAACATCGCATTTCTTTCACTAGACCGAAACGGTGACGATGATCTTGCTTCCGCCAACATGGAAATAACGTTAGCCGGAGTAGTAAAAACAGCAACGCTGAGGTTTACAATAAAACCAAAAGGCGATTTTATACAGCTCACCGGAAGATACGCGGTAAGTTTTTCAGACTTCAACCTGGAACCGCCCAACCGCATGATGGGGCTTGTAAAAGTTAAAGAAGATCTGCTGGTGGAGTTTAATTTATTGATCAAGCCTGTCGCAGCTGATTAACGGGCAACATTCCAGCGAACTACTTTTTCAAGCTTTGCTCGCTGTGTTACTTTAATCTTTCCACTCTCTATTTCAATTAAGCCCTCATCCTTAAAATCCGAAAGCACCCGAATCACCGATTCAGATGCCGTACCTACGATCTTGGCCAGGTCCTCACGTGATATACTAATCTTTTCCTGTCCCTCCGACATTCCACTAACTTTTAACAGTGCCTCTGCGGTGCGCTGCCGGACAGAATTATACGCAAGATTCAACAACTGACTTTCCTTCTCAGAAACCTTTCGGCATAAAAGCGAAATAAAGCTTGCCGAAACATCGGCCTGGCTGTTCAGTAGGATCAGGAAATCATTTTTAGGAATGAGGATGATTTCAGAATCCTCCATGGCTACGGCAGTTTCCTTGTAGGCTGCATTTTCGAGCAACGGTTCAAAGCCAAAGAAATCTCCGGTTTTGTAAAGGTTCGTGATAAGCTCTTTGCCATCCGGATGCGATTTAAATGTTTTAATATTTCCCGACTTGACGAAAAATATAGTTGCAGGTGTGTCGCCCTCTGTAAAAAGCTCCGCTTTCTTTTTAAACGTTTTTACTTTCTTATCCTTGCACAGATCTGTCAGATTGAGGACTTTCTGCGCATCTTGAATAAAGTGATCCAGTCCGGAGTGCGTATTATCATACTGTTTGGATCGTAGCTGATGCTTGCGCAAACGGGTTTCAATGGCATTGAGCAAATCTGTATCATCAAACGGCTTGGTGAGGTAATCATCTGCGCCCAAGGTCATTCCCTTCCTGATATCCGTTTTCTCCGTTTTAGCTGTAAGGAAAATAAATGGTATAGCGGATGTTTCTGCATTCTTGTTGAGAATATGCAGAACTCCATATCCGTCAAGTTCAGGCATCATGATATCACAGATGATTAAATCAGGCTTGATTTTCTGGGCAACATCAACTCCAATTTTTCCATTCTCGGCAGTATATACTTCATAACCTGCCAGCGTTAGTATTTCACTGGTGTTTTCGCGGATATCCGAGTTATCCTCTATTAATAGAATTTTTGTCATACCTTATTTTCCAAGGGGATAGAGACCGTAAATGTACTTCCTTTTTTGTACGCACTGATAAAAGAAATTTTTCCGTTGAGTAGCTCTACGTATCGTCTTACAATGTGTAATCCCAATCCTGTTCCCTGGATATTCGAAACATTACCCGCCCGGAAAAAGTGTTCGAACAAATGCTTGTGGTCTTCTTCCGGAATTCCAATTCCGTGATCCCGAATGGAAATGACCAATATCTCCTTCTCTTTTGAAGCTGCAATTTCTATCGGCTGTCCTTGCTCCGAGTACTTACTCGCATTTGAAATGAGATTAAAAAATATATTTCTGAGAATTCGAGCATCAGAAACAATAGTGGCACCAGCTTTTAAGTCCAGCTCAATAGCTTGTCCCGCCTTCAAGCTTGCTTTAACTTCTTCGATTATATCCTGAAAAAGAGTCTGAAGATTAATCTCTTCCTGCAATACATCAACCTTCCCTTCTTCCAATTTCCCCAATGAAAGAAAATCGTTTAATATCCCGGTCAAGTGTTGCACTGAGCTTTTAACCCGGGCGGTGTGTTTATCAATTTTATCGACCTCATTACGTTGTTTATATTGATCAATCAATGATACTGAGCTGAGGATCGTACTTAGGGGTGTTCTGAATTCATGCGAAGCGATGGAGACAAATTTTGATTTCAATTCATTAAACTCCCGTTCTTTCTCAAGTGCTTTTCTTGTCTCTTCCTCCGCTTTTATACGATCCGCCACCTCCTTCTCTAATTTCTCAACCGATGTGTGCAAAGCCTCTGTTCTGGATTGAACTTTTCGTTCAAGCTCTGCAGCGTACACGATAAGCTGTTCCTCACTTCTTCTCAAGGCCTCCTCCGATTTTTTCCGCAAACTAATATCGCTGATAAAGGCCATCACCAGCACCTGTCCTTTTACCTTGGAATAACTTAAGCTGATCTCTACCGGAAACTCAGTGCCGTCCTTTTTTAGCGCGGTAAGATCGCGGCCAAACCCCATTTTTCTTGGTTCCGGATGTGCATTAAACCCTTTCCGCAGGCTTACGTGGTGTCCGCGATAGCGTTGTGGAAGCAATTCCTCCAGCACAACTCCGTTTAATTCACTGGGCTGGTATCCAAAGGTTTGCTCGGCAATCGGGTTGGCAATGACGATTTTACCGGTCGAATCAACCATTACAATACCCTCAGACATGCTGTGGAAAATTTCACGGAATGCATCGTCTGTAACCAGGGGATTTTGATTCACGTCCATAAAATTAAAAATACGCATCTTTTGGCCACCTGACAAAAATCATATTGCGGGTTGATATTTGTCCCCATTCGGATGCCGTGACCCAGTTATGTTTGTTGGGTGAAAGCACCTACCGAATCCACCACCAAGACTATTTTGTGCACGGTCGATTTCTCGGAATCAACCCGACATTCTCTCGAATGGGCAGTTTCTTTGGCGCGGCATATGCGTGCACATTTAAGCATATTGTATACCTACCGTCTTATTCAACCGCGATCTGGCGAGATAATTAATATCAAAAAAGTCATGGAGCACGAAGCACGACAAAAGTTTGAGCTTCTTGAGAAAGACTTTCTCCAAAATTCCGGCATTGTCTACGACTTTAAAGTGGAAGTAGGCTTTATATCAGATCGTATTGAAGACCGCGCTAAAAACAATGCGCTGGATTTCGTTGTGATGGACAAGACGATGCGCTCAAACAGTAACGAGTCGTTGGAAGAGTTGCTGGAGCATATTCATGTCCCGATGCTGTTAGTACCCTAGAAGGGAAAACTTCTTTATTGCTCCCCGATACAATGGTTGAAAATTATCTACAAGGTCATAGCGGTGTTTTCAGTTCCACTGCTATCGTCTAACAACTGGCTATCATTTCATTTCCACATTCGTTACCTGCGTGGGAATAGGTGGGTCCATTGCTCAACGCCTGCACGCATTGCATAGTTCCTTTTTTGCCTCTTGGAGCTTTGCCAGCAATAGGAGAACTAAATTACTACCTTTACTATTATTTGATTTTTGTAAATATGGAGAACATAACTATTCGAGCGTTTTATAAGTCAATATTTGGCGACAGTGGGTATCCGCTAGATTACTTTTTGGATAGTAAAAGCTCAAACGAGCTAGGACATTTTAATGTCTTTGATACTGCTAAGTTTTATTACAGTGGCAATAAAAAGTCTGAAATGACATACAATCGCAGGTTGTATTACAAAATCAGTTTAATCAAAGGAAAAAATCTTGTCGAATATGCAGACAAAACGGTACTTATAGATAAACAAGGAATACTGTTTGCTACGCCAAAAATTCCTTATCGGTATACACCACAAGCTCAGGAGCAGTCAGGTTTTTTTTGTGTCTTTACGAAAGAGTTCCTATCCAAGTCGAAGACAGGTTTACTTATTGATGAATTACCAATTTATCAACCGCATAGTGATTTTGTATATCAGTTAACTGACAAACAATATCTTGAAATTGAGTTGATTTTCAGGAAAATGGATGCTGAACTGTCTTCTGACTATGCATTTAGATATGATCTGCTGCGTAATTACGTCCTGGAACTGATACACACCGGACAGAAGCTAAAACCCATGGAAAGCACACCTGGCACTACCAATGCAGCCAGTAGAATTTCTTCGTTGTTCATAGAATTATTAGAAAGGCAGTTTCCAATTGAAAATGATGCACAAGTTATAAAACTTAAAACACCTATTGACTTTGCCAAAACGTTAGGCATACACGTTAACCACCTGAACAAAGTATTGAAAGAGACTACGGGTAGAAGTACTAGCGAAATCATCAATGGCAGAGTAACGGAAGAAGCTAAGATACTGCTTAAGCAAACGCAATGGAATGTATCTGAAATAGCGTTTGCTTTAGGATTTGATGAAGTGGCTCATTTTTCAAACTTTTTCAAGAAGCACACAACTCTTTCGCCATTGAAATATCGAAATTGATTGAATTTTGTAAATAGTGGATTGCTATTTACAAACAACTTTCTTATGAAGAGGCAAACTTTGCGTCTCCATTAAAAAGTAAATAAATGACAAGCAATTCAAACAAAGTAGCTTTAGTAACGGGTGGCAGCCGTGGACTAGGCAGGGACATGGCTTTACAGCTAGCCAGGAACGATTTTGATGTGATCATCACGTATAACAGCAACAAAGAAGCTGCTACACAAGTTGTCGAAGAGGTGACGAAAATAGGTAGGAACTCCATCGCGTTGCAACTTGATGTGGCAAAAGCCAGTGGTTATACTTCCTTTGCAAGGCTGGTACAAGAAAAATTGGCAAGTAATTTTAGCACCGATAAACTTCAAGCGTTAGTAAATAATGCAGGCACCGGGCTTTACGCTCCGTTTGATAGCACTACGGAAGAGCAATTTGATGATATGGTTAATATTCACTTAAAGGCCGCGTTCTTCCTCACACAAAAAATGCTTCCTAATTTGTCGGATGGCGGGAGCATAATTAACATCTCCTCTGGTTTAGCACGCTTTAGTAACCCCAGTTATTCTGCTTATGCTATCATGAAGGCTGCTATCGAAAGTTTGACCCGATACCAGGCACTGGAATTGGGCAAAAGGAAAATAAGAGTCAATACCGTAGCACCGGGTGCTATCGAAACCGACTTTGCAGGTGGCTTTGTAAGAGATAGCAAAGAAATAAACGATATGATTGCAGGTGGTACAGCGTTGGGCCGAGTTGGATTACCCGATGACATAGGCGGTGTGGTTGCCTTTCTTTGTAGTGAGGATGCTAAGTGGGTAAATGCGCAACGAATTGAAGTATCGGGTGGATATTATATTTAGGTGAACGGGCAAAAGAATTTACAGAGGAGCCAACGTAAAGTGGCTCTTTTTTTTGTTCTTGGTCCTCCGGGTATATTAATTTTCAACCACTACCATTTCCTGCACGCTTAGCCCTTTCTTTTACAACTATCTGTTTTTTCGGCTTCATTATAAAATTTTGGCGGTCCTGATGAGATTTGTCATAGTCTCACGCATGACTGATATAAATCATATGAGCGGCTGACCGTACTCATTATAACTAACGGTAGACTAAAATAAGTTTGATTGCTAATGAATCCAGCAGCAAAAGCGAGGCAGATTGAATTAGCAAATTGCTAAACCCATACTATATGAAAGCGACTAAACTTGGAATCTGGATGGATCATGAAAGGGCTTATTTAACTGAATTTACAAGCGAGCCCATGAAAACTACAACGATTGAGTCAATGTCTGGAAACGGTAGTGAAGAAGAGAGCAATTTTCGGGGAGAGAATCGCTTGCACACCAAAGAACAGCATCAACAAGCAGAGTACTTTAAAAAGTTAACACAGGAAATTCAGAAATATCGTGAAGTAGTACTCTTTGGTCCAACAGATGCAAAGCGTGAGCTATTCAACACCCTTCGAAGCAATCATGCTTTTGAGGGAATAACAATTAAGGTTGAACAGGCTGATAAAATGACTAAAAATCAGCTTCAGGCCTTTGTACGGAAACATTTCACTCCGCCAAGTCTACCCCGAAGCGGTTAACCCACTGACAAAAATCATTCGTTGGCTGCGCCTGGCAACATGCATCCTGCGACAGTAAATTATAGAATTCTCGTGCTTATCAATTGCCGGTCGTTGCATGTTTTGTTTCGCTGTTTTCCTTTGCAGTTCCAGCGCTACAGTTGCATGACTTCAGCTTCCCTGCCATTTTGTTGAATGCTGTCTTAAACCGGTCATCCACCAGATCTTCGAGGTCGTCCATGAGTTCCTCTCCTTTCCGGGACATATTGCGCCTGGTACGCTCACCTTTTGCTGGTGCGAACAGGATCCCGATTGCTGCGCCTGCTGCCAATCCGGCTAGCACGCCCAAAAGTGCTCTGCTTGTTTTCATATTACTGTTGTTTTTTTTATGATGTGAACCTACAGCGGAACGGAGATTTCTATCCTGACGGAAGTCACCTGCGGCACATGAGTTTTGTCTGGTGGAAAGTCTTGACTTAAAGGCAACTTACCCATAGTAAAATCAAAACTTATGAAACGGAACTTGATTGATCCCGGACGAAAACTCTTCTGGAAAACAGCGGGCCTGGCCTTGATCCTACTCACGATTATCCTGTTGATCCTGTTGTTCGGATGGTCATTGGCGCAACACTGAAATCCAGTTCATTGATCGCTGTTACTGTCGCATTGATAGAGGTCATCGTACTGAATGAATTTCCCATCCTTGCCTGCAGCTGTGAAGTAGGTAATGTAAATTGTCATCGGTTGGGACAACCGAATCGTTTGGATTTGCCCGGACGCAACCGCTGCGTTGATCTTCCGTGAGCGTACAAGAGGCGATCCGGTAACCAGGTAATGCGCGAGCTCTTCTGCCCGTTCCACCCGAACGCAGCCGTGACTAAAACTCCGCATTGTTTTTTTGAACAACTTCTTTGCATTTGTATCATGCAGATAAACAGCAAAAGGGTTGTCGAAAACAAACTTAAATAGCCCAAGAGAATTTTCACGACCTGTCTGTTGGCGAAGTACTACCCGAAACGTATGCGGTGTAATAACCTGCCAATCAATGCTGTCGGGAGCAAGCAAATTTCCTTTCCGGTCAAGCACATCAAAGTTGTTATTAGACAAAAATGCAGGATCCGTCTGCAGTAGTGGAAGGTATTCTTCTACAGCAATCTTCCGGGGAACATACCAGTAAGGATTAATGGTAATCCGGTCAACGGTACCGAAAAGTTCCGGGGTTGGGGATTCAGGTTTTCCAACTATGATCTTTGATTGCATAACAATGGAGTCATTGTCCACCAGGTAAAGCATGTAAGCAGGAATATTGACAAGTAAATACCGCGTTTGCGTTTGCGATGACAAGTGTCGCCACCGATTCATGTTGACATTTGCGCTATAAATCTTTTGCTGAAGTGATACGTCCGCAGCTGGAAATAGTCCAGCCGAATCGAGCAAACATCTCAATGCATTCTTTAATTCATGATACCCGATGAATAATGGTTCCAGGGTTCGGAGGTAACGCACCAATTCTGATCCGTTTTTGATTTTATCAAGTGCTTCCACATTCGCTGAGTCATTTCCTGCGACAACTGGCGATCCGAACTTTATAGCATGGGCAAGCGAAAGAAACGAATCGGTTAATAACGCCTCCAATCGAACTGAATCCTGGTGGGGAAAGGCCAACGTCTCTGAATGATAATTATCCGGCAACAAGCCGAGGTAATGTATACCGTTTAGAACCCCACGCAACGAATCAACAAGGCCCGCGTCATCGCCAGACGCAGCAAACCAGTACGCTTTACAATCCCGTGATTTATAGAAGTCGAAGACTTGCTTAGGCCAATTCAATCCGGAGTAAGCTATATGCGATGAATCAGCCGGCATGACAACGGGCATCCTTAAAACAACGGGAATCTCAGACCTATGAGTTCGCTGAGCAAGAAGTGCTGCCCTGGGAACTTTGCTGCATGAGAATACCCACCCCACACAAAGCAGCAGAAAGAAATACCTGAGCATTTTTTTTAGTGACTAATGCGGGCGGATATGGGCGGCCTGAACAAATCCTGAATAGCTTCACCATATTGATTGTGCTTGCCGGGTGCGGAAGGAAATATCCGAATAATTTCTTGCACCGTTTCGGAGATATGGACTTGCAACTCATGTGTAAAAGCCTCCGTGTGAAGAATATAGAATTGTGCGAATTTACCGTATGCTTCTTTGGCAGTAGCGTCAGCAGCTTCTAGCGAATCAAGCGTAATCAGTATCGTGTGCGCTGCCGGTGTAGGAAAATTATCCTTGCCTTCGTTGTACCGGGGTAACCAGTTTTCATTAATTAAAAGTTTAAGCTCACCCAGTTGAATTGCCTGGAGTCCCTGTTCTTTTGCTACGGCATAGAACAAATTGCCAGCCTGTTCGAAAATATCCTGCATGTCGATTTTCATAATGTATTTTTAGTATGTTTCAATGCCTTCCACTTCGGTTATATTTTTTTCCGCTTCCGCAATATTCTGAATGCCGCGGATCAATGCATCCGTATTGAACGAGATGGAGTCAATCCCACATTGCACAAGAAACGCGGCAAACTCCGGATGATCACTGGGCGCCTGGCCGCACAATCCAACCGGCACACCATATTCGTGCGCAACCTGCACCAGTTTCCGGATCAGGCTCTGCACCGATTCATCACTCTCATTGAATAGATGACTAACGATTTCCGAGTCACGGTCGAGCCCGAGTGTGAGCTGCGTGAGATCGTTTGACCCAATCGAGAATCCGTCAAACAAGCCCGCGAACTGATCGGCTAAAAGGATGTTGCTTGGAATTTCGGCCATGACATAAATTTCAAGTCCATCCTTCTTTCGTTCAAGCCCGTTAGCTGCCATCACGGCAAGAACTTTTCGAGCTTCTTCTATAGTCCGGCAAAACGGAATCATAACCTTGATATTGTCAAGACCCATCTCTTGTCGGAGTTTAGTAATGGCGTTACACTCCAGTTCAAATCCTTTCTGGTAGCGTTCATGATAATAGCGGCTTGCCCCACGGAAACCGAGCATTGGATTTTCTTCTGTGGGCTCAAAAAACTTCCCTCCGATCAGTCTTGCATATTCATTTGTCTTGAAATCACTCATTCTGACAATCACGGGCTTGGGATAAAAAGCTGCGGCTACCAGCCCGATTGATTCAGCAAGCTTTTCAACAAAGAAGTCTTTTTTGTTGCTGTAATGCCGGGTTAGTGCAGCGATCTGGTTTTTCTCCGTGCCCTCAGGCAGTGTATCAAAGTTGGCTAACGCCATGGGATGTATTTGAATCGTGTTGCTAACGATAAACTCCATGCGAAGCAATCCGATACCCTGATTCGGATAAGTTGCAGCCATCAATGCTTTAGAAGGATCCGCGAGAATCAACATGGGTTTTGTTTTCGTTGATGGAATTGTTTTGAGCAGCACTTCCTTTTCCTCCCAGAGGAGTTGTTTTGGGTAAACTAATCCCTCGTCACCATTGGCGCATGAAACGGTGATCGTCTGGCCATCCACCAGTTTTTCGGTGGCATGTATGGTACCTACGACAGCGGGAATACCCAACTCCCGCGCAACAATCGATGCGTGGCTGGTTCTGCCGCCTTTATTAGTAACAATGGAAATGGCTTTACGGAGTAATGCATTCCAATCGGGATTTGTAATATCTGCTACGATAATATCGCCTTCATTGATTTTGGCGCTGTCGGCAAGTGTTTTGATTATTCTTACGGGCCCGCTTACAATGCCCATACCCACAGCCTTCCCAGATAGAACAGGTATTGCCGTTTCTGTTATCGTATATTCTTTAAGAAAAGTTTTCTTAGTATGTGCCTGAACAGTTTCCGGTCGGGCCTGAACAATAAACAGCTTCCCGGAAATACCATCCTTGGCCCATTCGATGTCCATCGGCATTCCGTAATGCTCCTCAATGCTCACCGCCCAGCGGCCGAGTAATGCCAATTCATCATCATTTAGTATAAACTGATCGCGAAGTGCAGGTAAGGTATCTTTCCATGCAACCGGGCTCGTACTACCTTGCTCCGCAAACACGAGCATGTTAGCTTTTGATCCGAGTGTTCTTGAAACGATGGCATTCTTCTGCGCTTCCAGTGCAGGTTTAAACAGCATGAACTCATCCGTATTCACAGCTCCCTGCACCACACTCTCTCCCAGCCCCCATGAACCGGTAATGTAGACCAGGTTTCTATTTCCGGTTTCGGGCTCAATGGAAAACATCACTCCTGCACTGGCGAGATCAGATCGCACCATTGACTGGATTCCAACTGACATCCCGACCTGCATGTCCATGAAGCCATGGTCCATGCGGTATTTAATAGCGCGGTCGTTGAACAGAGAAACATAGCATCGTCTTACCGCTACAATCACCTGATCTGCTCCGCATACATTTAAGAACGAATCATGCTGACCCGCAAAACTTGCCGTGGGTGAATCCTCGGCTGTTGCACTGCTTCGTACCGCCACCGGAAAATGATCATCGCCACCCGAAAGTTTGTCGTAGGCTTCTTGGATAGCCGTTTCCATGTCTTGTGGAAAAGAAGTTTGTTCTATGATCTTTCTACTCTGCTCGGCAACACTCGAAAGATTACTAAGCGTGGAACGCTCAAGTCGGTTCAGCGCAGTTTGAATCAACGGAGAAGCTGTATTAAACGCCATAAAATCCCAAAAGGCATCTGCTGTAATGGCAAAGCCATCGGGCACTGAAATTCCGAGCGGTGAGAGATTGCCGATCATCTCACCAAGGGAGGCGTTCTTGCCACCCGTAGTAGCCAGATCCTTCATAGACAGTTCCGAAAAAGGGAGGATGATTGTTTTCATAAGTACGACATTGATACTAAACGTACGCTTTGCCATCAGGCATCGGAATGACAGATCTCAAACCGGTTAATGATAAAAATCAGCCTAATTCAGGTGAACGTGATAATCTGTTTCTAGGCAACTACTGTCTCGCTGTGTTCGTTAACAAACTGTTCGATTTTCGCTTCGAAGAATTCCAAATCCGGTGGAATTACGCGGTAGCCTGATGTGTATTTGATTGTATTTCGCCTTTCTTCCGGAAGGAGATCATTGACCCACAACTCCGTTACATGGAAGGGTTCTTTGTGTAAGATCTTAGTGAGTTCACGTTTAAGCTTAATGTTCTGACCGGGTGCACCTCCGCAAAGCGTGATGAAAGAATACTTCTGGATGTTATATTTTTCCTGTTCCAGAAATGATTTCATTGGAGCAGCCACTTTACCTGCCCAAACGGGAGCTAACAAAATGACCAGATCAAAATCGCGCATCGAATGCGGATAGGTTTTTAAAACGGGCAGCCGGTTCAACGCAAGATCCAGTAAAATGGTAAATCCAGTACGCCTTTTTCGTTCTTCCAGTCGCAAGACCGTGCAACCCAGTCGTTTCATCAGTTCACCGGCCAATACCTTATTGTTATTGGTGTGGGAATAGTATACAATAATTGTTTTCATAGTGCCGAGGTTTTAGCCCGATCTAAACTTTTGAGTATTTCTTTTATCAGCTAAAGAAAGTTCAAGGCGGGGCAACTTACCCTGAGCAATGTCTGATAGCGAATTGATTATTATCATACTTTGTCTGATAGGCTCTTTTCTGCCATCGATTTAACGCTCCTGATTTCAATCATAACCCCGCTTGACAATTCTCATTCAGGAAAAGGAACCTGAATTGCATTTTTGATGCATGATGCTGGCGCCATGAATCTGTTTTCAAAACTTAATACATCGCTCATTGATGAAGTGGGTGGCATTGCGCGGTTCACCGGACGCTTCTTTCGCGAACTGTTTCGCCCAAAGCAGGAATCCGAAGAGTTCATTCGCCAATGTTTCTGGGTCGGGTATCGGTCTTTGTCCCTGGTAGCTATCACAGCATTTATCATGGGACTTGTTCTTACAATCCAATCACGGCCAACCTTGGTTGAGTTCGGTGCTGAGTCCTTGCTTCCATCCATGGTATCGGTATCCCTCATTCGTGAAATCGCACCGGTGATCACGGCATTGATCTGTGCCGGTAAAATTGGCTCTGGCATGGGGGCCGAGCTGGGATCCATGAAAGTAACCGAGCAGATTGATGCCATGGAAGTATCCGGCACAAATCCGTTTAAGTATTTGGTTGTTACACGCGTGCTAGCAACAACTTTTATGCTACCCATCCTATCAAGCCTATCGAATGGGATCTCGTTATTCGGTGGCTACCTCGGGGTGAACATCCGCGGGCATGTAAGTTGGGACCTGTATTGGACACAGGTTTTTAATGCATTGAGCTTTGGTGACGTGCTGCCACCGCTAATCAAGACTTTCTTCTTTGGCTTCGCCATTGGTATGATTGGCTGCTACAAGGGATTCTCATCTCAAAAAGGCACAGAAGGTGTTGGCCGGTCCGCAAACTCTGCAGTTGTGGTGTCTTCCCTGGTTGTTTTCATTATTGATTTGATTGCCGTACAGATAACAGATTTACTCGGATTAACCTGACGTTATGAAAGAGGATGTCATCATCGTAAATCATCTGTTTAAATCCTTCGGAGATAATCATGTCCTTCGGGATTTTTCACTTCGTTTGCCGGAAGGCGAAAATCTTGCGATCCTGGGAAAATCGGGATCAGGAAAATCGGTTCTGATCAAATGCATTATTAACCTCATTGAAGCGGATCAGGGTGAGCTCGTTGTATTGAAAGAGCGCATCGAAGAACTTAACCCGGAAGAACTCGACCAGCTAAGGGCCAGAGTTGGTTTTCTATTTCAAAGTAATGCATTGTATGATTCGCTCACCGTTCGTGAAAATTTAGAGTTCCCGTTGCGCAGGCATTGGAGCAAAGAAAAACGTGAGCGTGAAGCCGAAGCGGCTATCGTCACCGCATTGTCGGATGTTGGGTTGGAGCATACGCTTAATATGATGCCTGCTGAACTTTCGGGGGGAATGCGGAAACGCATTGCGCTGGCACGTACGCTAATTCTGAAACCGGCCATCATTTTATACGATGAGCCTACCACCGGGCTTGATCCGGTTACGGCCCGTGAAATCAGTCACCTGATCGTAGCGGTGCAGAAAAAATATAACACCGCCTCGATCATTATTTCACACGATATGAACTGTATTAACATTACGGCCAATCGGATCATTATGCTGATCGATGGAAAAGCATATGCAAATGACACATACGAGAACTTGCATAAATCTCAGGATAAAAAAATTAGCGAATTTTTTGACTAACCATGAAAACCAAAGGCGTTAATAATACCAAGTTGGGCCTATTTGTACTGGCGGGTGTGCTGTTCATGACACTAACGTTGTATATGATCGGTAAGAACAGAAATTTACTGGGCAACACATTTGTCATCAAGGCTGTGGTAACCAACGTCAATGGTCTGGTTCCCGGTAACAACGTACGCTTTAAGGGAATTGATGTCGGAACCGTTGAACGCATTGAACTTGCAAACGATAGCAGTATCATCATAACGATGGTGATCGATGAAAAAATGAAACCTTTTATTCGCAGCAATGCAATTGTATCCATCGGAACGGATGGACTAATGGGAAACAAGTTAATCAACGTCAATTCCCAGTCAGGGTCATCGGTTGCTATCCAAAAGGGCGACACCCTTACCTCCCGAAAACCCATTGAAACGGATGAAATGCTAAGGACGCTGAACACCACCAATTCCAATATTGAGAAAATCAGCATGAACCTGTATGAGATTACAACCCGGCTCAACAACAGTAACGGGCTCTGGGATTTACTGGCAGACAGCGTATTAGCCCAGGATATAAAACGGGCGGTAAAGCAACTTCGGATTGCAAGTGACAACACATCTGACCTGACACGCAAAGGGAACGAGATGATGAGTCGGCTTCAAGGCGGGAACGGACTGGTTCCTACATTGTTTACAGATACCACGTTATCACAGGACGTAAAACTTCTGATCGGAACACTATCAAAATCCGGCAACCGATTGTCGGCCACCGCGGACTCGCTTACAATAGTTGTCAACGGCCTACGGATGGGTGAAGGAACTGCGGGACTAATCTTATCCGATACAGTTGCCCGGAACTCATTGTTAAAAAGTATCCGCAGCATCGAAGAGGGAACTTTCCGATTCAATCAGAATATGGAGGCAATGAAAAGTAATTTTCTGTTTAAGGGGTATTTTAAAAAACTCGAAAAAGAAAGCCAGAAAAAATAGTAATTCCACCGTACATGGAGCAGACGGCTATTGAGCGGGCAGTTTATTGAGTATGTCGTTCATCATTTCGATCTGCACCTTCTGAATTTCAAGCAACTCATGCTGCTGGTGAATGATAAGGTGATCCAGTTTTTCATGGAGCATGCGTATCTCCAATTCCGATTTCAGGTTGATCATATAATCTTTCTTCGCGCGTTCACGATCCTTCTCTTCTTGCCGGTTTTGACTCATCATGATTACAGGCGCCTGTAACGCTGCAATTGTTGACAAAATCAGGTTCAATAAAATAAACGGATACGGATCGAATGCTTTGTTCAGCAGAAATAATGCATTGATAATAATCCATAGCAATAGAAATGATCCGAACGAGAGTATGAATGTCCAGCTTCCTCCAAAGGTTGCAACCCGATCAGCCAGTCGTTGTCCAAGTGTTACTTTTTCATCGGCATCCTCAATTTTATTCACGAGCATCTCTTTCTTCTGCAGTGAGTTTAACACGGTGTCTTCCAGCACTGATATTTCTCCTACTTCCTTTAATAAATAATCCTGAATGAACTTTTGACGGTACATGTTTAGCTCGGTAATGGAGCAGTGTGCATTGTCATCGAAGCCAGGGTGTTCCATGACCATCATGTTCAGAATAGCAGGCCTGATAGTCTTTGCAGATACGCGTTCCCTTCCGGGAAATTCCTTTTTTGACAGATCGCTGATAAAAGATTCCATAGAGCAACAAAAGTATCTGATAAACCCAGCAATGCGCATGACGAAAATCAGGTCCGCATCAATGATCAGCGCCAAGTCCCGCTAGAAAAAGAGTGATGAAACTTCATCCGTGGCCCTGACAAAGATCAGGCAGTCTGCCCACACCGTACCCCAGAAGGAGACCCTCTTGTGTGGCTCGCTGATGCCAGTGGTTGAAAATTATCTGTGAGAAAATCACCCCAATTTAAAGTTCTGTAAGACTCACCGGAATTTGGGAGCGAATGTGCTAGGGCTCAAGATCGAAAGGAATATATCCCTCCCAATACCATGGTGTAGCAGTGTTACCTGTAGTATACTCAATTAGTTCTTTAAAAATACTTTCCGCGTTATCGCTATTTGACATTAAAATAAGAGCATTGCCCTTTGCCGGGATACCGACAGCATAGTGCTGCCAGCCCTCAAGATGTCCCTCTTTAAAGAATGCCTTACCGTTGGGTGTTTCATAGAGACCATAGCCCAATCCATAGGCAAGTCTGATTGAATCATTTTCATTGGTTTCTACCTGCGCGTCCGGACCAAACTGTTGCCTCGCCTTTATTCTGATTTGCTGAGAAGTTAAAACTTTATAGCGCGGTTGCTGTTGCATCAATACCGTTTGAAAATAACGTGTATATTCTTCCAGTGTGGTTGACAACGATCCAGCACCATTAGGAACATTTCTTTTCGGAATTCCAAGGAAGCTGCCATTGCTGCCATGCCCTACGGCATAGTTACCTTCGTATGCGCGTTGCCATACAAAGCTGCTCCGGTTCATTTCCAACGGAACAAATATTTTTTCGATTGCCAACTCATCAAAATCCTTTCCGGTTATTTCCTCCATAACAACCTGCAGCAAAAACAAGCCTTCACCAGAGTAACTGTACTTGGTGCCTGGCTCAAACTTGATTTTAAGTTTCTGATCCGGCTCAAGCCAACGCCAGTTCGGAAATCCGGATGTATGCGCGAGACACATTCGCGCTGTAATCTTCTTGTAACGTCCATCACCCTCCAGACTGTTATAGTCGATGTAGTTCGCTCCGAAAAATTGCTGAACACTATTCGTCCGATACGTATACAATGGCTTAACAAGATACCGGTAAAGAGGTGTGTCAAGATGTATAAGGCCTTCAGCAGCCAATTGGAGAGCTACATCTGCGAGGATTGTTTTACTTAAGGATGCACCATACCAAATTGTGCCTGGTGTGAATGGTTCATTTTTCCGTTTATCGCGCAGTCCAAAATATTGTTGGTACACAAGCTCCTGATGATTGACAATGGATACAGCCAGCCCATGAACGTTCGCTTTCTGTAGTAATGCCGTAATGTAACGCGTGACTGAATCTGGTGGAAGAGTAACTGAATCAAGTCGCTGGATGTTCTTCGTATTCGAAAACGAAGCAACCGGATTTTCAAGTGTAACCCGATTGTCAACACTGAAGTAGACATAGCAAAAAAAGACTCCGAAAAGCACGACCAGCGTTGCCAAAAAAACCAGTGGATATTTGATCCATTTACTCATATGACAAGGATTGTCGTGAGTATAAAGATAAAATGTTCCGGTCAAATCTCCCGACATTCATGAGCAAGCTTACGCTATTATTAGGACCTATACATCACCATGACAGGCTGCATTCCACAGAAGGATAACATTAAAGCCTCTATTGCCCTTTCGATCACATTTGCACTGATCTTATAAACTGTCATCAGCAGAGCCAGAGCTCTGCAAAAAGCTTTTAAAATAAAGACTGATTTAACAAACCAGTCTTTCGTGAGGTTTCAAGCGGATTAGCTTCGCTGATCCTAAGGGCGGGTGCTTCAACTATCATTAGCCTTTGCTTGCTTCGCGCGCTGGCTTTTTTTAATCCTCACACAAGCAAGCTTGCGCTCAGCTTAAAAAACAAAAGCCCTCTGACGTTGTCAAAGGGCTTACTTGTTGAGGTCTCAAGCGGATTCGAACCGCTGTAGGAGCTTTTGCAGAGCTCTGCCTAGCCACTCGGCCATGAGACCATTTTACTACGCTGCAAAACTATAAAAATCACTGCGGATTACAACGTATAAAAACAAAAGGTGGCCGATTAAAGCCACCTTTTTTACTATGATGAAAAGGAATTACTCTCCTTTTGTGTTCATCTTGTCTTTCAACGCGCTCAACGCTTCCAGATCTCCAAGGGTTGATTTCTCAACTTCCTGGTTAATCTTATCGATCGTCTTACCCTTGCTCGGAGCTTTAGTGGCCGGAGTTGCTTTCTTGGCAACCGGTGCTTCTTCTGCCGAGTACATGGCTTTGTGTGAAAGCACGATTCTGCGATCCTCTTTCGAGAACTCAAGCACTTTGAAATCC
>Ga0075156_10000037_pt1 | contig 56155 bp, 77 predicted proteins | sample JI81AbrownDNA_FD_70966 | JGI IMG/M metagenome (GOLD analysis project Ga0075156, IMG submission 70966) | Wastewater effluent complex algal communities from Wisconsin, to seasonally profile nutrient transformation and Carbon sequestration -... | ecosystem: Engineered > WWTP > Effluent > Algae...
CCGTACCTCGGGTAAGCACCTAGTTGACAGATTGCGCGATTGCGACAGAATCAGATCCAAGCCGAAACCTGAGTAGTCGAAGGAAATCCAGAGGGGGTCCACACCAAAGGAAAGTACGACGGGGCGAAAACTGCTAGGCTTTAGACAGCTCGGATAGACGGCCTTGAAGAATTCGTTCTTCAAGAGGTTGTTCGACACGGAGTTAGCACCGTGGGGCGTCGTACCCCTTTATCGAGCAACCCCTTGAGGGACGAAGAGCAGCCTCACGGCTGACTCCCAACTGCGGGCGCGCAGGTTAATCTCTAGCCCGGTTCGCGGAACTACCGGAAACATTCCGACCCAGAGCCTCACGGCTTTCGGGAGAGCCCGCTGCACCGCGAGTTCCCCCGAGCGCCGCCACCAGTCGAACCTCTGTTCGCTTTCCTTCTCCTAGGGCTGTTGCGGCGGTGGCGCTCGATCCTCTCCCTGACCGTCGTTCCCCTCCAGTTGCGACGGTTTGAACCGGCTCCGGCCGGTTTCTTTTTTGCCCGTTCGCGGCATTTCCGACGAAACCCTCTGAATTTCGTCCGAAATCGTGCCGCAGGCGTGGGCCTTGTCGAATCTGCGACATTGCGGCCCACTATGGCAGTCACCCAGCAAGACATCGACAAGCTGAACGCGGCGATCAAGTCCGGGGTCCGCTCGGTGACGATCGGCGGGATCACCACGATCTACAACACCACCGAGTCGCTTATCAAGGCGCGCAACGACATGCAGGACCAGCTCAACGCGCAGAACGCGCAGAGCCAGCCGCGCAAGTCGAAGCAGATGCAGCTCTACAGCACCGGACGGGGCTTCTGATGGAAAAGCGCCCCGGCCGCCCGGCGAGCATGGAGACCCGAATCGCCCGCGCTGTCGCGGGCGTTCTCGCTGAGCCGACCGTCACCACGCCCCAGGGCAAGGAAGTGCGCAAGTTCAGCGCCCGCTACAACGCGGGCGGCTTTGGCAAGCGCATCGCCGGTTGGAACCCTGGTGGGGCCGGGCCGAACGCTGTTCTGAGCGGCCTGACCACGATCCGCAACCGGGCGCGCGACACGTCGCGCAACGACTGGTCGGGCGCCTCGTTCCTGCAGAAGTGGGAAACGAACCTGATCGGCGTCGCCATCACGCCTCGCTTCAAGCGGCTGGCCGGCGCGCGCCGTCAAGAGGTCACCGACATCTGGACCGACTTCGTGGCGTCCAGCGACGCCGATTGCGTGCTCGACTTCTACGGCCAACAGACCCTGGCCGTGCGCTCGTGGTTCGATGGTGGTGAGGTGTTCATCCGCCGCCGCAACCGCGAGATTGGTGAAGACTTGCCGGTGCCGATGCAGGTCCAACTGCTCGAAGCGGAGATGTGCCCGCTGTTCGACGCCGAGACCTACGAGGGCCTGCCGAAGAACCACGTCATCCGCCGCGGTATCGAGTTGAACAAGCGCGGCAAGCGCGTGGCGTACTGGTTCCACAAGCAGCATCCTGGCGACATCCAGGCCAGCACCAGCCCCGTCGCGGGGACACTTGTGCGCGTGGCCGCGAGCGAGATCGCGCACCTCTACAAACCGTTCCGCCCGGGGCAACTGCGCGGCGTGCCGATGATTACCTCGGTGCTGACGCGACTGCGTGATGTCGAGGACTTCGACGACTCTGTGATGACCCGGCAGAAGCTGGCGAATATGTTCGTCGGCTTCCTGGTCAAGAAGCTGCCCAAGCTGGTCGGCGACGAGGACATCAACGCGCTGTCGGGGCTCGAAGAGGCGACCGATGAGAACGACCGCCAACTGGTCGGACTTCAGCCCGGCCTGCTGCAAGAGCTGGACGACGGCCAGGAAGTGCAGTGGTCGAACCCTCCCGAGGCCGGCACGACCTACAGCGACTACATGAGGACCCAGCACCTCGGCACCGCCGCGGCTGCAGGCATGCCCTACGAACTGTTCTCGGGCGACATCAAGGATGTCAGCGACCGCACGCTGCGCGTCATCATCAACGAGTTCCGCCGGCTGGCCGAGCAGTACCAGTGGCAGCACATCATCCCCATGATGTGCGTGAAGGTCATGCGCTGGTTCGCGGAGAGCGCGCTGCTCGCCGGCCAGATCAGCCTCGACGAGTTCGACGACGTGCGCCGCGCGGAGTGGTCGCCGCACGGCTGGGCACACATCCACCCGGTGCAGGACCCGCAGGGCAAGGAGCTTGAAGTCAAAGCAGGCTTCCGCAGCCGCTCCAGCGTCATCGCGGAGCGCGGGGACGACCCCGAGGTGGTGGACGCCGAGCGCGCGGCCGACCTGGAGCGCGCGAAGGAGATGGGCCTGTTCGACGACCCGACCGGGCGCCTGGATGCGAACGGCAAGCCTATCCCCGAGCCGACCCAGGACGACCCCAACGCGCAGGACGACGAAGAGCCGGTGCAGAACTCGCTGCTGCAGGCGTTCGCGCGCATGGAGGCAGCGGTCAACGCCCGCGCGCAGGCCCCGGCGCCCGCGCCGGCCGCCCCGACGATCAACGTCACGAACCACCTGCCGGCCGCCACGATCCACAACGCGATCGAGACCCCGGCACCGCGCGTTGACGTGCATGTCGAGGCACCGAACATCGAGATGCCCGCGCCGGTCGTCAACGTGCAGAACAACGTCGAGCCGACCCCGGTGAACGTCGAAGTGCAGTCGCCCAACGTGGCGATCCACAACGAGGTGCAGCCGGCCGAGGTCAAGGTCAGCCTGCCCAAGCGCAAGAGCGAGACCACGGTGGCGCGCGATGGCGACGGAAACATCAAGCGCAGCACGACCATCGAGGAAGACATCGAATGACCAGCGACATCCGATCGCTGGTCCGGGGCGACCAGTCCCGCCCGCACCTGGTGGTCGCCTTCGCCCGCCGCCACGGCATCGCTCCGTTCCTGACCCGCGCCGCGCGCCCCGGCGGCAAGTGGGGGCACACGGCACTCTGGGACGAGGAGCGCCGAGCATTCAACGAGGCGCTCGTGTTCAAGGGCGTGGTCGAGACCCCGCAGGAGCAGTGGTTCTCTCGATACTCCGCGCACGACTTGATTGCGGTCCCGTGCCCGCAGCCCCGCAAGGGCGTCGAGTTTGCCCGCGCAGCGGTCGGCTGCGGGTACGACTACCGGGGTGCCTGGAGCGTGCTGTACCGGGGCGACTGGCAGGATGGCCACCGCCTGTACTGCAGCGAGAAGGAGAACCTTTCGCTCATGGCCGCCGAGCTGCGCCTGTTCGCCGACCACCAGCGCGGCATCCACCCCCATGACCTGTGGCGCGTCTGCGCTGCGTTCGCCCCATGAAGCACTGGATCGTCACCCGCATCGCAGATAACGAGATCGTCTACCGCTACCAGCACCCCGAGGCTGTCGAGTGGGATGGCATGGAGTTCGCCACGCACAGCCACACCGAGGAGGTGCAGCCAGAGGTAGAGGCCCCACCGCCAGAGGTGCGGCACATCACCAAGCTGGCGTTCCGGAACCGGTTCACCCAGACCGAGAAAGCCATGATCGAAATTGCTGCGCTGGACAACCCAGCCGCACCGATGCAACAGCGTGCGCAGGCAGCCGGCCTGCGGGCGTCGATGAAGGACCAAGAGGTGGCGCAGTACATCGACCTGAGCCGCCCGGAGACGCGGGCTGGCGTGCAGGCACTGGAAGCCGCTGGGCTGCTGGCTGCAGGCCGCGCCGCCGTGATTCTGGACTTCGCGATTGCCGCGACAGAGGTCTTCAAGCATGAGTGATTTCTATGTTGACCATGGCGCCTATGCCAGCGCTCTCGGCACCACTCCGACATGGGGTGTGCCTCAAGAAGGTGATGGCAGCAGCAAAGACGCAGCGACTGCGGCGAGTATTGGCTCAGTGCTCTTTGGCAGCGTGTCCACCTCGGGCACGATCAGTGTCTGTGGCGTCAGCATCAGCACCACAGGTGTCCTGAGTGCTGGCAGCGTCGATGCAGCGGCCAATGCTCTGGCGAGCAACATCAACGCGACGACCACGCCCGTTGCGGCCGGCGTTGCGGCTGGTTTGCCTCAGCTACGCAACCTGGTCTTTGCACGAGGCCCTAGCGGTGGTGCACCAGCGGGCACCTGCGAGATCATGATGCGCGTCGGCTCGGCCACGCTGAACAACGCCAGCAACCCGAGCAATATCGTCATCGCGCAGACCCTGAGCCCTGCGGCCACGCTGACGCAGTTCATCGGTGGCACGGGCGGGTGCTGGGGATGGCTCGTCAACTCGGCGGCCATCGGGGTCAGCAGCAGCATCGCTGCCTGGACCTATGGGCTTCTGCACAAGAAGCCGATGGTGTGGACCGCAACGCCGACGCAGGCCGACACAACCTGGGTGCGCTCTGGCGACGACCCGGTGATTACCTACTCGGCCACCCAGCTTGACCTGCGGCGCTCCGAGTTGTGGCCGATCCACCTTGTCATCGACACCAACACCAAGTGGACGGGCGACCCGGCGACGGGCACGGTGACGTTAAATCTGACGCAGACATCAGCATCAGAAGGCTGGCTATGGAGCGTCACCTACAGCTCCGGCGGCGATGTTTCGGCCTACGAGTCGTCGCTGGTGGCGCTGCGCAAACACGCGCTGGTGTTCAACCTGATAAGCACCGTGTCTGGCGGAAAAGCGCGAGTCGCTGAAGCCAGTTCAGCCCGTTGGCAGAACTTTCGTGTCGCGGGCGCTCTTTACGCAGACGCGAGCACCGGCAGCAACTCGCTGCAGCTTGTCAGCAATACCATCGGCACGGGCGGCGGAACTTTCGATATGGGCACCGCGCACTTTGTGGACTGCACATTCCGGCGCGTCAACCCGCTTGCCGACATCATCCCCCTGCGGATTACGGGCGCGGTCAGCAATACCCACATGCGCAGTTTCTCGTTCGTCGGCTGCTCCTTCGAGTGCAACGTGTCTGGCGCCACGGCGCAGTCGCTGATCGACTTTTCCACTGTCGCCAGCACCAACCCTATCGACACGATCTTCAGCTTCGAGCAGTGCCGAATCTCCGGCTGGTCCGCAGGTGGAGACAAGTTCGCGCTGACGAACGCGGCCGCCAATCCCCCGCTCAAGTACCGCGTCATCGCACGCGATTTCGATGGCATCACGTTCAACTCGGCCTATACCGGCTATGCCTACGGCACCACCGGCTGGCTGCAGATCGACACCAGCGCGCTGACGCTGCACAACCCGCGCAACGGCGGCCCGTTCCGCCACGAGAACATCACCGGGGTTTCGGAGTTCAACCCGGAGGCCAGCCCCGCCCAGCCGACCTACGCCGCCACGCAGGCGGACGGAACGAAGTGGTCGCTGCGCTCGGCCTGGCTCAACACGGCAGGCGTGGTGCGCCGCACCGTGGGCTTTTCGCCGCCGATCCTGCGCGCCACCTACCTGGGCGCCTCGGGCGTCAAGACGGTCAAGATCCGGCTGTTCATGCGCAGCGCGTTCATGGCCTCGCTGACCCCGGGCGACATGCACGCCGTCATCAGCTACGTCAACTCGTCCACCGGAGCGATGGTGTCCGAGTCGATCCGTGCGGTGCCGGCATCCAGTGCTGCGGTGTGGGATGGCGCTGCGGGGCACCCGACATTTGAGGCGCGCGAGTTCTCGCTGACCACCAGCGGCCCGGTCCTGAGCGGTAGCGAGGTCGCGGCCAAGCTGACGTTCTACGGGGCGCCGCGCTCGGGGCAGTCCGAGTCGGTCTACATCGACCCCGAGCTGGGGGTCGCATGAGTTCGCACTGGGGTTTCTACCCCGTTGCGCAGCCGGCTGTTTACAGCATCGCGGCGGCGGGTATCGGGCCGAATGCAGGGGCCCCGACCGGCCGCCTGCGGCTCCCCACGGACCCCATCGGCACCTTCACCCTCACGCTGACCAACCTGGTTGTGGGTTCGGCCATCCGTGTCGAGACGCAGGCTGGTGCTCTGGTGGAGTACCGCGTGGCTGACGCCGCGAGCGAGGTCTTCAGCGTGCCGGCCTATGCCCCGGGCAATGCGGCCAACGACCTGCGCATCAAGGTGCGCAAGGGGACTGCGGCGCCCTTCTATGTCCCCTACGAAACACTGACCACAGCCACTGTGGGCAGCGCATCCATCTACGTCTCTCAGATCCCGGACTAAGCCATGAGTATCAACACGGATTTCTCCATCGACGGGTCGGGCAACATCCGTCAGGCCACGGCCTTCGTGCCCGGCACGCACAGCCGCTACACCACGCTTGAGCTGCACGCCTGGCTGCAGGATCTGGCAGACGATTCGGCTTCCAGCGGCGACGATCTTGTGAGCATCTTGGGGGCCAACCCCTCGGAGCTGGCGGGTAAGCGCAACGTCGCGCGCCCCATGGCGCTGACGCTGCTGCCGGCGATGAACCTGAACGACGCCACGTCGCAGTGGTTCAAATTCGGGTCGGTAGAGCAGGGCGCTGGGGATGCGCTGTACACCGGCCTGAAGGTGCTGGGGACGAACGTCGCCAACAGCCCGATCTACATCACGCAGGCCAACGCCAAGATCACCAAATACTGGACGGACAGCGACATCGCCAACTTCCAGATTTTGGTGAAAGCCAAGGCTGGTGGTGCACTGATCGACAGCGGCAATATCGTGGTGTTCAGCCGCAAGTACGGACAGACCTACTCCCACTTTGATGCCAACTTGGCAGCGGGCGGTGAGCAGGTGGCTGCTATCAGTACCGCGGTTGACGGGAACATCGTTCTCTCCGCTGGTGCTGCTGAGACGATCTGGAACACGATCGGTGTGGCCACGGGTGATACGAACCAGGACCTGGGTAACGGGAATGGTTCGAAGCTCTACAAGGGCACGATCACTCTCAACGGCACCACCACACTGACTCAGGCTTACCAGGCCCTGATGTGGGCCTGTAGTGAAGCCAGTACGGCCACCGTTGCTGGCGTACCCGGTTGGCGCTACCGCAAGCTCAATGCGGCCTACAGCGAGAACGCTGCAACTCCGATGGGCAACTTTGCCGGTGGCAAGTTCTTCCTGGCTCAGGGTTGGTTCATCACCGGTGTGATGGCAGCTGACTTGAAGAACTACCAGCTGATCGCCCATGACGGTACGCTGCAAAGCCCGCCTACTTCGGTGCAAGTTCAGATCGCTGGTGTGGTGAGTGGTGACTACGTGCTGGTCGCGCGGGACGACGGCAGCGGTGGAATCTTGACCAGCGAGTACACGGTCAGTGCCTCAGCCGCCGCTACCACCGTGACGGTCCCGTCCCTGAAGACTGACACGCCGAGCAGCGGCGTGATCCGCATTGCCGGCAACCGCCACACCTACTCGGGCAAGAGCGGGAGCGACCTCACTGGGTTGAGTCCCGCGGTTCCAGGCGGCGGCTACAGTTCGGTGTCGGCGTTCGTCCCGTACATCGACGCGGTGGCGAGCGGAACGACGATCAGCAGCGCGAGCTTCCAATTCAGCAGCAACTTCACTTGCCGCTACCGTGTGCGCAACGGCGGCGGCTCGCCGATCGTGCCCTTTGAGAGCACGCTGTCGGTGACCGAGGTGGGCGGCAGCGGGACGGCCGTGCGAAACGCGGACGCCTGATCGAGAGGCACCATGGCCCTGACGTTCGACACCGCGAACCTCATGATCGAGTCCGACGACTCGATCACAGACTTGCCTGCGTTCCACGCCTCTCTGCGTGACTGGGAAGACAGCGAAGTTGCGGCGGTATATCCGGTTACGCACACCTGGAAGGCGTTGGATCTCGGTGGAGGGGCCTATTTCTACCAATGCGATCTGGTCAATGGCTGGACGCTGAGTTTCCCGACACCGGGTAACTACACCATCGTCGGCAATCTGAACGGGACCATCGAACCGGTGGCCGGGGTCTACGTCGAGCGCAAGACCAGCGCCGCATTCGTGACGACCGCGGTGGGCGGTAGCGGGCCGACGGCTGACAGCATCGCGGATGCGGTGCGTGCAGAGCTGGCGACTGAACTGGCGCGCCTGATGGATCTGGCGCGCATCCACGGCCTGCTGCCGGGCACACCCCTGGTGGTGTCGCCTACCGCGCGGCAGGCCGGCGCTGTCGAACAGACGGTCACCAAGGTCGGCGATACGGTCACCGTCGAACGTGTGTGATGGAACTGGACCCGCTCTCGATCGCCTTGCAGGGGGTTGGATTCGACCCCCTGCACATGGCGCTGCAGGGCTTCGTGCTGGGCCAAGAACCCGAGCCGCCAACGCAGTTTTCAGGCGGGCGCGCGGGCCGGCGCAAGCGTCGGCGGGACAATGACGACGATGAGTTCCTGCTGCTGACGGTTCTGTAAGAAATCGTGGCGCAGGCAAAGAATCTGAGTCGTCCCGAGAATCGCGCCCAGTTCAATCAACAGGGCGCTCGGGGACTCATTCATGAGGTGAATGCGATGAGCCAGAAGCGTAAATGGATGACCCGACTCCTCGTTGCCGTGAACGCCCTGGTGGCGTGCGGGCTGCTCCTCCTCGCACCCGAAAGCCCTCTGGCCCAGGCGATTCACGCAACCGGTGTCTTTGGTGACATCACCCTCTCAGCACTGATCTTCGTCGGTGTCTGGGCGTTGCTTGACACAGTAATCAACGACTTGCTACCCGCGCGCTACGTCTTGGAGTGCGCGCTGCGGTATCGGCACACGATCTACATGCTCATTAGCCTCGGGTGCTTGAGCATGATCTTCGTGATCGTGAAAACCCAAGGTGCTGCAGAGACGCTTGCCTACTACGGGCTCGTTGCTATGGCAGCTTTCATGGTCGCTGTTATGGACATACGCGACCGGATGAAGGGATACCCCAGATGAGCGCACTAAACCTACTCCGCGCTGTCTACGTTTTTCTCGCGATTCTTTGGCCGACGCTGACCTTTGCGGCGGCTTCGACGTTTGGCTCCACCTTCGAGGGCGTGGGTTTTACCGCCTGGATGATGGTCGTCGTGCTGTCCACGGTTGCCGGGCTCACGGCGCTGCTGAACCGTATCGGCACCGAGTTGAACGAGGGCTCTGAGGACGGGCACCACTTGCCGAAGCTATGGCTGTTCGTCGCTGCGAACCTCTTCGGATCGTGGCTCACCGGCCTGTTCTTCTTCCTGATCTGCGAATACTTCGACGTGCCCGACTTCCTCGAAGCGGCGGCCGTGATCGGGGCCTCGTATGTCGGTGCGCGCCTGATCGAACGCACGATGGAAGGTTTGGTGGACAAAGCTCTCGACAAACTGTCGCTGATCTTCGGAACCGCGCCGTCGCGCCAGGAATACCGCCCGAGCCGATTTCGCGATGACGACGACGGGGGTCCGCGCCCCGGACGTTTCTGATGGGCGAAATCGTGCCGCAGGCACTTGACAAACCCTCGGCATACATTGCCGCCTGAATTCTAAGGATCGCAAATGCGCCCCTGCTACATCTTCAACGTTGCCAGCGACACCGAAGCCACTCTCGACATCTACGACGAGATTGGCTTCTGGGGCGTTCAGGCGAAGGATTTCGTCGATCAACTCCGTGGCGTGAAGGCCAAGGTGTTGAACGTCGAGATCAATTCGCCCGGCGGCGACGTGTTCGCGGGCCTCGCGATCTACAACGCACTGCGCGCCAGTGGCAAAGAGATCGTCGTGAAGGTGATGGGCATGGCGGCCAGCGCCGCCTCGCTGATCGCGATGGCCGGCGACAAGATCGTCATGCCGAAGAACAGCTTCATGATGATCCACAACCCTTGGTCGTTCGCCATGGGCAATGCCGATGAGCTGCGCGAGACTGCCGCGACCCTGGACAAGATCGGCGGCTCGCTGCTGCAGACCTACGCGAGCAAGACTGGCCTCGCCGAAGACGAGCTGAAGACCATGCTCGCCACGGATACCTGGATGACCGCTGACGAGGCGCTGGAAAAGGGCTTCGCGACGGAAGTGGTCGACGACATCAAGGTCAACGCCAAGTTCGACCTGGACCGCGCCGATCTGCCGGAGGGCGTGAAGGTCGCCTACATGGCCGCCATGAAGCCGAAGGCCAGCGTCGAAGATGCGCCTGCTGCAGATCCTGTGGTCGAGGATGCCGTTGTGGCCCCCGAGGCTGAGCAGATCGAAGCGCTCGCCAAGGCCGCCGACATGGGCGACTTCGCCGCGGTGTGGGCCGTGACCGGCCTGGGTCTTGACGACGTGCGCAGCCGCATCAAGGAAGCCCGCGAGATCAAGGCATTGGCTGTCGTGGCCGGCGTCGGCGTCGAGAAGGCCACTGCCGCCATCAAGGCGGGCACGAGCCTGAAGGATTTCCGCGCGTCTCTGGTGCAGGCCATGGCCGATGCCGACCAGGACACCGATAGCACCGCACTGTCGAAAGACTCGACGATGCAACTGAGTTCGACGACCGGCTCCAGCGGGAATCCCCCGGTCAACTCGAAGTCGATCTGGGATTCCCACCGCAAGCAAACTGCACGTTAACAAGGAGTCATCATGCCCGTTGCAGGACATCTTTACGACAACGGCCCGCGCGTCCGTCCGTTCCTTCTGAGCGAAGCGTCGAATACGCGCAGTCGCGATGTTGGCATCGTGACGGTGGCGGGCACCGCCATCAAATCCGGCACGCTGCTGTCGAAAGCCGACACGGGCGCGGGCACCTACGCCGCGACCGCTGGTAACACCGGCAACTTCACCTGCGGCACCGTCACTGTCGGCGTCGCTGGTGTGCCCGGCGTCTACCGCGGTGTGTTCGTCGCCGCTACCAAGTTCGAGGTCGAAGGCCCGAACGGTGTGGTCTTGGGCGTTGGCACCACCGGCTCCGCGTTCAGCGGCGGCGGCCTGGGCTTCACCGTGACGGCTGGTGGCACCCCCGCAGTGGCTGGCGACTCGTTCACCATCACGGTGGCTGCGGCCGGCACCTTGAAGTACGTCCCCTACCAAGCCGCTGGCGCTGCCGGCCCGGCCGAAGCGGTGCTGTACGAGGGCACCGACGCTATCACCGGCGATGTCAAGAAGGTCATCATCAATGCCGACGCCGAAGTGAACCGCTTCGAGCTGACCGGCCTGGATGCGGCTGGTGAAGCGGACCTGTTGAAGCTGGGCATTCGCGTGCGCGGCATCTCGGGTTCTCTGACCATCGACACCCCGGCTCTCTGAGCCTAGCCATAACGACTCAGGAGCATTGAAACATGGCAACCTTTGACATCTTCAACGACAATGCGTTCTCGTTGTCGCAACTGACGCAGACCATCGTGGATCTGCCCCGCGTGCCGACCATGCTCGGCGACATGGGTCTGTTCCGCGAGTACGGCATCAACACGCCAACCATGATGATCGAGCGTACCGGCTCGAAGCTGAATCTGGTGCCGGCGCAGCCGCGTCACTCGCCCGGCAGCACGATCCAGACCAAGGATCGCAAGCTGATCCCGGTGGCCGGCGTGCATCTGCCGCAGCAGGATTTCATCCCGGCTGACGTGGTGTACGGCGTGCGCGCCTTCGGCAGCGAGACCGAAGTGCAGTCGATGCAGACGGTGGTCAACGACCGCCTTGGTATCATGAAGGGCAACATCGACCTGACGCTGGAATGGCAGCGTTTGGGCGCTCTGAAGGGCGAAGTGCTGGATGCCGACGGCACCACCGTCCTCCAGAATATGTACACCCTGTTCGGCTTCTCGCAAGAGACGAAGTTCTTCAACATCGCCACCGCCAACTCGGCGGCCGATCCGAAGGCCAACTCGATCGCGATGAAGCGGGCCATGCGCGGCAAGCTGGGTGGCCGCATGTTCAGCCGCGTGCGCGTGCTGTGCTCCGAAGGCTTCTTCGACAAGCTGGTGGCGCACGACAAGATGAAGGCCGCCTGGGAACGCTACCAGGAGAACGCCTTCGCTCGCACCGACCAGAGCACCACCGACTTCGAGTTTGCCGGTGTGGTCTACAGCGTGCTGGAAGGTTCGGTTGGTAACACCCCGCTGATCGCCGACGGCTTTGGCTACGCCTTCCCCGAGGGTGTGCCCAATATGTTCCAGATGGCCTTCTGCCCGGCGAACTACATGGAGACCGTGAACACCAACGGCGCTCCGTACTACGCCAAGCAGTACGCCAACCAGAACAACACTGGCGTCCACCTGGAATCGCAGTCGAACCCGATCGCCCTGAACACCCTGCCTGAAGCAGTGTTCAAGGTCTCCGTGGCCGAAAGCTGATCGCCGGATGCTTGACCACTTTCGTCAAGCAGTAGCAGACGCGCTCTCCCTTCACGGGGAGAGCGCTCTGTTGCGAGGCTCCGAGCCTTGCCAAGTGGCCGTCGAACGAGGCGTCCAGTTGGCAGGACTTGACACGGAATACGAGACGGCGCGCGACACGCGCAATGCCGTCTACACGCGCGACATCGCGACCATCGACAGCTTGCTGAATCCGAAGAAGGGCGACACCCTGACCATCGGCGCTGATGATTTCGTGCTCGACGTGAAGGTCGACGACTCGGGCGCCTACGCGCGCTTCATCGTGGTGAAGGTGTGATGTGCGGATCGAGTTCGCACTGCGCGACCTGGAGAAGTTTGGGCTCGACCTGACCAAGCTCTCCCCGGAAGAACTCGGCGCCACGATGGTCGTCGAGTTGAACCGGGTCGGCAAAGATGCCTACGAGCTGAGCCAAAAAGCCATCCTCCGCGGTGTGAATCTCCGAGAGGGTTACGTCCGTCGCAAAATGGACACGCGCCCTGCGACGAAGACGAACCCGGTCTTCGAGATCGTCGCGGCCCGCAAGAAAGGCTTCGAGACTGGCCTAGGCCACTACGGGGCGATGCCGTTGACCAAGCGCGTGCGCTGGCCTGACCCAATCGAAGGTATGGGCATAGGCCCGTACCCCCTACACCAATACACGCCTCGCAAGAGCGATGAGAAGCCAGACGGCGCGTCGGTAGAGGTTGTGAGAGGCGCGCGCAAGACGCGCCCAGACGCTTTCATGATCCCCGGCAAGGTGGACACCGAGGGCAACCCGACGCTGTTCGTCGGGCGTGGCGGCCGCAGCGGTAGCAAGAAAGAAACGACGGATCGCCAAGGTCGCAAGGTCGGCCGGCAGAAGATCCGTCGCCTGCTGGGCCCAGCCGTCTACCAACTCTTCCGTACCACGATCCCGCTGGTTCGCGACGAGATCGAAGAGAACCTACAGGCCGCGATCGTTCGCGCTGCGGAAGAGTATTTCGACGAGGCATTCGAGTGACCACATACACCAAGAGCGCCGAAGTCGCGGCCGAACTCGCCGCGCGCATGGCGACCATCCTCCTGGCGAACGATTGCGAGACCGACATCGGCCGCGAGGTGCAGGAGGGCCGCCGCAAGGTGCCGGCCGACGACGAGCCTCCGTGCATCCAGATCGTCGAAGGCGCTGACGAGGTGGACGACGAGGCCGGGCGCACCCGCACCGCCCAGGTCAAGGTGTCGCAGGATTACGTCATCGACGCCTACGACAAGTGCGACCCGAACAACCCCAACGTGCAGGCCCACAAGATGATTCGCGACATCAAGCGCGCGGTATTCAAAGGTGGCGATCGCACCTGGGGGAACAAGGTCTTCGCAGTGAGCTACCTCGGAAAAGACATCGGCCCGCGCCCCGACGGCGCTGCGTTTGTCCAGGCGCGCGTGATGATCCGAGTGAGCTTCGCCGAAGACCTCTCAAACCCTTGACCGAAATCGTGCCGCAGGCTCAAGCAGATTGCGGGCGGCACACTCCAACCCTGAAATCTGCTGTCTGCCGCTGAGCCGGCAACTCTCTGGAGAAACACAATGTCTGCACGCGGCTTCCTCGGTTCCGGCGACCTCTACATCGCCCGCATGGTGAACGGCGTCTTCGGCGCCTACCAAGGCCCTTACGAGTGCTCGAAGTTCGAGATCAAACCGAACGTCGAGTTGAAGGAAATGACCTCGAAGGGTCGCAACACTTACGGTCAGGTGATCGAGACTGCGGCCATTCCGCAGCCCGCCGATCTGACGGTGGATCTGCCCGAAGTGAACAAGGAATCGTTGGCGATCGCGCTGCTGGGCACCACGGCCGCTGTGTCGCAGGCGTCGGGCACCATCACCGACGAGGCGGTCACGATCGCCGCCAAAGACACGTGGTACGCGCTGTCGAAGGCGTGGTTCACCACGATCACGGCCAAGGATGCGTCGGACACCGCGCTGGTTGAGGGCGTCGACTTCATCACCGACAAGGACCTGGGCTGGATCAAGGTGCTGACCGGCTCCTCGCTGGTGACCAACGGCGAAGTGATCGAGGTGTCGGGCACCTACAAGTCGGCCACCGGCTCGGAGATCAAGGCCATGACCGACGCGCAACTGCGCGCTCGCTTCAAGCTGGTCGGCAAGAACTTCGCGGACAACCTGCCGTACATTGTGACGGTCCACGAGGCTGTGATCGCTGCTGACTCGGCATTCGACTTCCTGCAAGACGACTTCGCCAGCATCTCGTTGCCCGGTCGCATGAAGACCCCGACCGGCTTCACCGAGCCCGCAACTGTGGTGCAGATGACCTCGGTGTCCTGATCGAGAGCTGCTTGGCCGGGCGGGACTGAAGGCCCGCTACCCGAACCCGCCATGTCCTCCCGAGGCTTGGCGGGTTTTTCATTTCAGGGTCCACGATGGCAACGAACAATCGCGACGTGAAGATGACCCTCAGCGTGGAGACGCTGGGGGCAGAGGACATCAAGAAGCTCCAGGCGAGCGTGCTTTCGCTCGCCAAAGAGGCTGGCGACGCGGCGCCGGAGTTCGAGAAGCTGGCCGCCGAGATCGGGCAACTCGGCTCGCAGGCGGACGCGCTGCGCTCGTTCGAGACCCTGGCCGCCAAGGTCACCGAGGCCGCGCAGGCGCAGGATCAAGCGGCGGCCAAGGCCGCGGAGCTGAAGACCAAGTACGACCAGCTCCAGGGCTCGACCGACGAGGCGCGTGCGCGGCAAGAGGCTGCCACGAAGGCGTGGCTGGACGCGCGCAGCAACCTGGACAAGCTGACCGCTGATCTGCGCACGCTGCGCCAAACCACCGAAGCCGCAGCAAAGTCCACCGACGAGTACAAGCAGTCGGTTCGCGACAGCCAGCAGGCCCAGGCGGCTCAAACGGCCCAGGTTCGTGAACTGAACGAGGCTCGGAAGGCTGCGAACAAGGAACTCGGTGATGCGGAGGCGAACGAGCGCCGCGCAGCCCGTGCGTCCGAGCAGTCGGCCGACGCAGCGGAGCGCAACCAGCGCGCCCTGGCCGGGCAGCAGGCCGAGCTGAAGAAGCTCGGTGACGAACTCGACGCGCTGGGTCTGAGTAGCCAGAACGTCACGGCATCCCAGGTCAGGCTCGCGCAGGCGCTGAATGAAGCCGGTCGGGCGGCGCAGCAGCAGATCGATCTCAGCCGACAGGCTACCACCATCGACAAGGAGGCTGCAGAAGCCAAGGACCGCCTCGCCGCCTCGGCGCGTGCCCAGGCCGCCGCCGCCGAAGAGTCTGCGCGCCGTCGCGTCGCGGCCGAGGCCGATGTCGACCGCGCTCAGGAAGAGATCCTGCAGCGCACGCTCGCCGTCGAGAACCGCAAGAACGAGATCCGCGAGCGCACGGCCGACCTCCAGCGCCAGCGCGCCGACAAGCAGACCGCCGACGACATCGCGCTGCTGAAGCAGCAGTACGCCGCCGAGGAAGCCGCCTCAGATCGCATCGTCGCGCTGAAGAAGGCGGCCTACGACCGCATCGCCGCGCTGGCGCGCGAGAACGCCCAGAAGACTGAGGCCGCCGCGCGCCAGTCCGCACAGGCCCTGGCCGACGCCTTCGGCAGCATCGGCATCCGCAACGTGCAGGACGTGAACACCGAGATCGAGCAGGTTCGCCGCTCGATGCAGCTCGTCGCGCAGCAGTCAGGGCTCACGGGCTCGGCGCTGGCCGAAGCGATGGGTCGCGGCACAGCGCGCATCAACGAGTTGCAGCGCGAGGTGCGTGAGTTGAGCGGCCAGCTCACCGTGGCCGACAAAGCCGCGAACCTCTTCAAGAACTCGATGGGCCAGATCGCCGTGGGTAACCTGATCGCGGATGCGATCGGGGCACTGGTCGAGAAGGTCAAGGAGATGGGCCGTGAGTTCATCGCGGTCAACATCCAAACGGAGACGGTTCGGCGTGCGCTGACGGCGCTCTACAAAGACTCGGGTCTTGCGGCTCGTCAATTCGACTTCTTGCAGAAAGCCGCAAACCAAAGCGGCATTTCGATGTCGGGGATCACGGAGTCGTTCGTTCGATTCAGCGCCGCGACTAAAGCATCGAACATTCCGCTTGAGCAAACGAATGCGCTGTTTGCAGCGGTTACGCGCGCTGGCGCAACCCTGGGCTTGTCTTCTGAGCGGGTTCAACTCGCGCTTGACGCACTTGGGCAAATTGCCTCCAAGGGTGTCGTTAGCATGGAAGAACTCCGCCAACAATTGGGAGATTCCCTACCAGGCGCACTAACCCTTACGGCTAAGGGTTTGGGAATCACTGACGCGGAACTGATTAAGTTGGTCGAGTCGGGTCGCTTGGCGTCCCGAGATTTCTTCCCGGCGTTCACACGCGGTCTGCAAGAACTGCAAGGGGAAACAACCGGCCTCGCGGCTTCGTGGAACCAGTTCAAGAACGCCTTCACCTCCTCGGCGCAGGCCATCGGAGATGCAGGCGCGATCAATGTTTTGAACGGGGCGCTGCGGGCGCTTGCTACGGTAGTTGGTGTTGTTGCGGTCGCTCTCAACGGCATCGTTGAAGTCTTCAGCGTCGTTGCTCGCGGCGCGGGCATCTTGCTCGGGTCAATCGCGACGCTGACGAACCCACTGACGGAACTGAACAACCTACTGCTGCAGTCGGGCGAGCGGTTGTCGAAGATCAAGCAATTCTGGCTCGAAGCGGGCGAGGGGGCGGAACCCTACGCTGCCGCGACTGCGCAGGCGACCGAAGCGACAACGAACTACTCGACGGCCATCGAGTCGGTTCTGACGAACACGACCGGCGCCGCCACAGCGACCTCGGACCTCGGGAAGTCCGTCGAGGCCATCGACTTCGACGCGGCTTCCGCCGCCGCCAAGATCCTCGGCGACAACACGCTCTCGCTCGAACAGAAGTTCGTGCAGTTCGGTGTTGCCATCGAGTCGGTCGAGGCTCGCCAAGTGGCCGACATCGAGGTCAAGGGCAAGCTCGCCCGGGCGGCCGAAGAAGAGGGTCATACGCTCGAACGTCTCGCCAAGATCCGCGGCGACGAGGCGTCGGCGCTGCAGGCTTCGGTCGAGGCCAACGCGATCGCGCTCCAGGCGACGCAGCGCGAGGCTGAGTCGCGCAACCAACTGGTTCGCATCCGCGAGCTTGAGTTGGCCGGCGTCAAGCAACTCGTGGCCGGCAACGCGGAGGAGACGAAGGCTCGCGCGGAGAAGATCAAGCAGATCGAGCAGCGGCTAGCCAAGGCCCAGGCCGAGGCCGAGGTCAGTAGCCAGGAGTTGAAGAGCCTGCAGGCTGTGCGCCTTGAGTTGCAGCAGCAGGCTGCGACCTACGCCGACAACTCATCGCGCGTCACTGAGTTCATGCTCAAAATGCGCGATGCGAACGCGGAACTGGCGTCAGCTTCGCGCCAGTACGCGGAAGGTCGAATCGGGCTTGAACGCCTGAACGCCGCTAAAGAGGCAGTGGCGCGCGCCACGGGCTTGCTTCGCGACGCGCTCAGCGACGAACTTCGCTTGATGGAGTCGTCGAACCGACTGCTGAAGTCGCAGAACGATCTGCGCATCGCGGAGATCCGCGCGAAGTTGGAAGAGGCTCGCGCCGCCGAGCAACTTGCCCGCGCCAAAGGGGACGAGTCGGCTGCGGAACGCGCTGTAATTGCGCAGAAGCAGATCGCGACACAACTGTCTCGCGCCTCGGCGGAGGCCAAGATCAGCGAGGCCAAGGCCAACATCGCGCTGATCGAACAGCAGATCGCCGAAGAGCGACAACTCGGCACTCTCACGCAAGAGAAGCAGAACGAATACGAAGCGCGCCTGCTGAACGAGAAGGCGAAGCTCGTCGAGGCGCAAGCGAGCACGGCGAGCATCAAGGCTATTGAGGCCGAAATCTCCGCACTGAAGGGACTCAAGGTCGCGCGTGAAAGCGTGCCGTCTGTAAAACCCAGCGGGGTTGGTGGCGGTGGCGGTGGCGGTGGCGGTGGCGGTGGTCCTATTCGCCAGCGCGACGACTCGATGACGCTTGACGGCTTCCAGTACAGCGACAACATCAACGATCCGAACTATCGCGATTCTTCGGGTCGCAATTTGGAGCAGGCTACGAACATCCGCGGGCAAGGCCCGGCGATGGATTTCAGCCACTACTTCGCCATCGCTGATCGACTCTCGCGCGGCGAGGACTTCCGCGAAGACGAAATCCCGTTCTTGGAATCGGCGCTGCGAAACTCGCAGATCAATGCCTCTCTTGGCGGGCCGGGGTCTGTGACATTGGAAGGCCGCGCAGACAACGAGAAGTGGGTCAACGTCTTCCGGCAGGCACTGGAGCGCGCGAAAGCGGGCCAAGCTGCGCCGGGTTCGGGCCGAGGCTCAGGCTACGGCTTCCTCGGAAACGGCATGGGGAATACGCGAGGTCAGAACGCTAGCAGCGGAGGCGGCCAAACCCCTCCTCCCCCACAGACCGCAGGCAGCCGAACTATCAACATCAATCTCGGGGGCCGCACGACCTCCATCAGCGTTTCCTCCCAGCAGGACGAAGCTGCCCTGATTTCACTTCTCCAACAACTCGAAGGCGCGGCCGGCCGCGCAGGAGGCTGACACATGGCGATCACCCTTTCAGACGGAACCACCACGATCAACCTGCACGAAGACCTCTACTGGGAGGACGAGTTCACCTGGGACCCCGTGGAGCAGTCGGCCGAACGCACCGTGACAGGCGCGCTGATCGTCGATGTGAACGCGAAAATCTCGGGGCGCCCGATCACCCTGCGGCCTGAGAACGACATGAGCGCCTGGATGGCGCGCAGTGTGCTGGAGCAACTGCGAAATTGGGCCGCAGTACCTGCCAAAACGCTGACCCTTACACTGCGCGGGACTGCCCGGACGGTGATGTTCCGGCACCACGAAGGGCCGGCCGTCGAGCCGGCGCCAGTGATCCACTACAACGACACCGACGCCGCTGACCGCTACACGATCACGGTTCGGATGATGGAAGTTCAGGTATGACCATCCTCAAGGGCGACATCAAGCTCGTCGCATCGACCGTGATGGACGACGTAGACGAGGGTGGCGGGCCGCCGTCCTCGCACGTCATCGACGACACGAACAGCAACGAAATCTTCAACGACATCAGCGAGCTTGATCGGGCCGGCGGCCGGGTCAGCTTGCGCAAGGTGTTTGCGCACGTTCGTACCACGAACACCGACCGCTACCTGGGCGCAAACGCCATCGTGGCCGTCCCGTTCGAGGACCCCAACGTCAGCGCCACGCTGTTCACAACCGGCGACACGTTCGACACGCGCGATCAGGCATCGAGCCGCGTCGAGGCGTACCTGAACGCCGGCCCGGAGTGGGCTGGCTACCTGTTCGAGAACCACATTGAGGGTCAGCGCTCAGTCCAGTTGTTCATGCGGACGACGCAGGCGCTCCCGCCCATCGGCCGCACGCTGCTGCTGCGCGAGGACGAGGGCACCGGAACTGAGTTCGAGCAGTACGTTCGCATCACCCGGGTCTCGGTTGAAGAGCGCACGTTCACCTACAACTCCGATCAGGACTACCAAGCCAACGTCGTGACGTTGGACATCAGCGACGCGCTGCGGTTCGACTTCACAGGTTCCCCGGCCAGCCGCTCTTTCACCAAGGCCAACGGCGCCGCGATCGTGCGCGATACCGTTGTGGCGGACGCCGCCACGTACTACGGTGTGGTGGCGCTCGAAGATGCTGTCGCGATCGGTGACGCGAAGGTCAAGTGCGAGTCGGTCTACACCCAATTGGTGCCGAACAGCCGCACTGAAACGCCCCTGGTCGATGTTTCGCCGAGCAGTTCGTATCTCATCACGCTTGCGTCGAGCCCGCGTGAAGTGACCTTCGGCGGCGCGCCGCTGTCGCAGCGCATTCGCATCGGCCAGGAGAACCGGGGCTTCAGCTATGTGACGATCCTATCGCCGCTGCCCGGCCCCGGGACGCTGCGGATCGCCTACCGGGCACTCGGTAATACCTACGAGATTTTGGACAATGGCGACGGCACCATCGGCGGCAGCAGTTCGCCGGGCACGGGCACGGTCAATTACACGACCGGCAGCGTTTCGATCACGTTCAACTCGCTGCCCGACGACCGCTCTGCCGTCGTCTTCTACTGGGGCGAAAAACAGAACTACACGAACCGCGCAGGATCGACCAGCTTCCGCCCACCTGAATACAGCTTCACCCTGGAGCACGACGGCGTTGACCCCGGCTCTGTGACGATCACCTGGGAATCTGGCGCAGTCGTAAAAACGGCGACTGACAATGGCAGCGGTCAGTTGACCGGCGACGCGACCGGCGATGTCAACTACAACACCGGCGCGGTCTTCATTCGTCCGTCCGCCATGTTGGACCCGAGCAGCGTGTTCAACATCGAATACGACTGGGTTGCTGTCGAGGAAGAAGAGCACTTTGGTCTGACCCCAGATGGCTCGGGCTCGGTCGGCTTCACCCTGGCCGAACAGCCGGTGCCCGGCACTGTTCAGATCATGTGGGTGACGACTCGGGAAACTTCTGAGTCGTCGGGCGCTAGCTCGACCATGGGCAATTCGACCAAGAGCAGCAGCAGCAGCAACACCACGGCAATGGTCGAACAGTCGCGGTATGTGCCGCCGTCGTCCGTTTGGGCTGGCGGTCCTATCATTTCTGGCGGTGGCGGCGGTGGCGGGGGCGGCTGGAGTGGCGGCGGACCTAGCGGATACGGCACGCCGTTTAGCGGCTACAAAACCATCCCCGGCTATACCGTAACGACGCGCACGCCACAATCGGTTTCGCGCCAGCAGTCGAGTTCTGATTCGTCTAGCTATACGCAGTTGACCAGTCAAACGTCGCGCACGCACGTCTCGGTCGCGCACACGGTGACTGACGACGGCGCGGGCAATCTCTTCGGCACCCTGGGCACGGTCGGTTACGTCTCCAAGGCAGTGTCGGTCAAGGTTACCGGCGACTACAGCGAAACGTCGTATCAGTCCAATTATGAGAATGCGTCTGCGTTTGAATCGCTTAATGCCACAAGCGAATCGACAGCAACGGTGGGCGGTCCGACCCCGCCTTCAGTTGAAGCTGGTGGCGGCGGAAGCTCAACAGCTAAAGGCGGGAATACCGGCGCCCATTCGCAGAAAGATATCTACGGCGCTTCGACCTTGACGGTGCGCTATGTGACCGGCACGCCGACCCCTGCAGCCGCTGATGAAGAGTTTGTGCCACCGAACGTCGTAATTGATCTGACCCCGACGAGCCGCGATTACGTCGTGCCGGGTTCACTGAAGTTCACTTGGATGGGACACACCTATTCGGATTTCGAGGGCGTGATCTATCGCGATCGCGTAGATGGCGTCGACCCTGGCATTGAGTCTGGCGGCATCAACTACTACAGCGCGATCGTCACAATGACCGACTATGTTGTCGGCCCGAGCCCGGCGTCGATCACCATCAACTCGATGTGGACTACGGTGCGCGCCGTCGAGACTTCCAACATGGTCTTCAACACGTCGCTGGCGCCCGTCAAGCCCAGCGCGTTGGTGCTGTCGGTTATCGGCGCAGACGGCGAGCAGATCATCGCCACGTCCGACAACGACGGCGGCATCACCGGCTCGCATTGCCACGGCAAGATTGACTATGAAAGCGGGCTCGTCGAGGTGCAGTTCGGCGACTACGTGCTTGACTCTGGTTTGACTGCTGAGCAAAAGGCCGAATGGTGGTACGACGCCGATGACGTTCGCACGTCGGACGGCAAGATTTGGAAGCCCTGGCCAGTGGCGCCAAACACGATGCGCTACAACTTCGTCTCGTACTTCTACCTTCCGCTCGACGCCGACATCCTGGGCCTCGACCCGGTGCGCCTGCCGCAAGATGGGCGGGTGCCGATTTTCCGCCCTGGCGCGTTCGCGGTGCTGGGTCACACCGGCACGGTCGGCCCGGCCACGGTCAGCAACGGCCAGACGATCAACTGTGGCCGCACCCGCCTGTCGCGCGTTCGCGTGATCGGCGACGACGGCGACATCATCGACTCGGGCTACACCGAAGACCTCGACGCAGGTACGGTGACCTTCACCGACATCACCGGCTACAGCCAGCCAGTGACGGTGGAGCACCGCATCGAGGACATGGCGATGGTCTCGGACGTGCAGATCAACGGCTTCGTGAGCTTCACTCGCCAGATCACGCACGCCTACCCGGTGCCGGGCAGCTACCTGTCCAGCGCGCTGGTGGCCGGCGATGTGCGTTCGCGCGTGCAGCTCACGTTTGACCAAGCGACCTGGAACAACATCTGGGCCGACGTGGTGAACGGCTCCGGCCCGGCCACGGGCACCTTCAACACCGCGCTGCACCCGATCGTCGTCAACAACCTCGGTGCGCTGACCGAGCGCTGGGCCGTGGTGTTCACCAACAGCACCAGCTTCAACGTGATCGGCGAACACACGGGCGTAATCGCCACCGGAAATACGAGCGGCGACTGCGCACCTCTGAACCAGGCCACGGGCACGCCGTACTTCACCATCCCCTACCTCGGATGGGGTCTGGGCTGGGCGACCGGCAACGTGCTGCGCTTCAACACCATCGGTGCCCAGGTGCCTCTGTGGATCGCCCGCACCGTCCTTCAAGGGCCGGAGACCGTGGTCGATGATCGCTTCCAACTTATTGTGCGCGGGGACGTAGATCGTCCGTAACCGGAACAAAACATGCCTGCAGATACCACCGTCAAAGTCTTCCACTCCGGCATGACCGGGGCCCCGTCGCTCAGCGGCACGGCCGGCGCGCTCATCGCGGTGCTGGACGCGCTGCTCATCAACGGCTTCGGGGCGAACAACCTAGACTCGCTGGTGATCGCCAGCAACGTCGCCACAGCCACTCGATCCGCCGGCCACCCGTTCGAGGTGGGTTCGGTGGTGGACATCAGCGGCGCATCGGTGTCGGGCGGCACGATCAACGGCCAGCACCGCGTGCTGTCGCGCACCAGCACCACCTACACCTTCGCGACGACTGGGCTGGCCGACCAGGCCGCCACCGGCACGCCGGCTCACAAGGTCGCAGCGGCAGGTTGGGACAAACCCTTCAGCGGAACGAACCTCGCGGTCTACCGCTCTCTCGACGTGACGGGCACGCGATTGTTCTTGCGTGTGGACGACACGGGCACGACCTCCGCGCGCGTCGTCGGTTACGAGACCATGAGTGATGTGAATACCGGCACGGGGCCCTTCCCGACTGCCGCTCAGGTGGGGGGCGGGCTCTACGCGGCGAAGTCCAACAGCGCTGACGCCAGCGTGCGCCAGTGGATCGTCGTCGCGGACACGCGGACGATCTATTTCATGCCCGCGTACAACTCCACCTATCCCACGGGGTATGCGTTCACGACGATGTTCGGGGACATCAACTCCGTGAAGTCCCCGGACGCCTACGCCTGCCACATCCTTGGCGGGCTGGCGAACGAGGGGGGGACGGCGCCCGGTAACAACAACTACAGCTTCGAGTTCGGCCTCAACGCCGCGCCGACCGGGGGCTACCTCGCGCGTTCGTACTCGGGGCAGGGCAGCGCAATCGACGCGGGCCGAGGCTACGCCACGTTCAGCCAGGGGTACGTTCCTGCGTCGAAGTCAGGACAGAACTACACGGGGCACGCGCCTTTCCCGAATCCAGCGGACGGCGGCATCTATGTCTCCCCGGTCTTTACCTTCGAGACCAACGCGGCAGACACCTACCGGGGCAACTTCCGGGGTGCCTACGCCAGCCCCCAATACATCCCGGGTGGGACCTTGGCCTCTCTGGACCGGATTTCCGGTGTCGCCGCACTCCCGGGCCGGCAGGTCATGGCGGTGGTCAGCGCCACGCCGACGACGATGTTCTTCGATGTGACCGGACCCTGGTGAGATGCCCCCGCCCTCAGACATCCTCTATCGCAAGGTCGGCCTACGGCTGCCGTTTGACGGCGCGGACGGCGCAACGTCGACGGTCGACCTCTCGGAGACCCCAACGACCGTAACCTTTCAAGGGGGGGCCGCGCTATCAACAACTCAGTCGATGTTCGGCGGCGCGTCCCTGCGCCTGAATGGGGGCACCGACCATGTGGTTGTTAGCGGCCCGGCTCTGGCGAACAACTCGCTACCGCTGTGCCTGGAGGGCTGGATCTACCCCACCGCAATCTCGGGCACTCAGACAGTCTTCGACCAGCGCCTGACGGCGGCCGACGTGCCGGGGCCGCGCGTGTGGATCGACGCGGCGGGCGCCATCGGCGTGTGGATCTCCGGATCGTTTGCGGGCGGTCAGTCGGCCAACGGCTTGATCGCAGCAAACAACTGGTATCACGTCGCGGCCGTCTACGAGCAGCGCCAGGTATTCCGGCTGTTCGTGAATGGCGTCCTGGCGTTTAGCCAGGGTTGGGGTGGGTTGGATTTCAACTGCCCGAACACCACGCTGCGCATCGGGTGCGACGCGGCGGGTGCGAACCCGTTCGTCGGCTACGTGGATGACGTGCGGTACACCTTGGGGAACTGCCGGTATCACCACGGCGCCTCCTTCGCGCCGGAGGGCCCGCACCCCACCAGCTACGGGGTGCCTGCCTTTGGCGTACTGCCGCTCAGCCGGGCGGTCCTTTACACGCCCGCGCCGGTTCTCGGGGTCTCTCGCACGTTCAACCCGCTGTTCCTGCGCGGGTTTGCCGCTGACGGCCTGGGCACCATCACGGGCACGGTGAAAGAAAATGCGCTCCCGAGCAATCTGCCTCTGCGTCGTAGGGCGTGGCTGCTCCGCGAGCGAGACGCCCGGGTCATCCGCGAGACCTGGAGTGACGCCGTGACCGGCGCGTACTCCTTCGGGCAACTTTCCCTGAGCGAGCGGTACACGGTCCTGGCCTACGACTACGAGCAGAACTACCGCGCCGTGATCGCCGACAACCTGACGCCGGAGTTGATGCCGTGAGCTTCTGGATTCCCGCTGACCACAAGGGCATCCAGCTCCAGGCGTCCCTCGACTACCTGAACGCCGGCAGCAGCCCGCCCTACATCAAGTTCTTCAGCGGCACCCAACCCGCCGGTGGGGGCGCTGAGACAACGCACGTCGCCACGGTTGTCCTCGACGACCCGGCAGGTAGTGTCATCGCGAACCAGATCGTGCTGGCCGTTCCGCAGAGCGGTCTGGTGCTGGTCGACGACACCGTGACCTGGGCGCGCGTCTTCAACGGCGACGATGCGATCTGGGGTGACGGCGCCTGCACCGACACGGCTGGTGCCGGCCCCTTCAAGCTGGAAACGACGACGTTGCTGGCCGGCGGCCTTGTGCGCCTGACCTCCGCTGTCTTCTCGTAAATGGCAGATGCCGACCTGATCTTTTCGCAGGCCCCGGTTGCGACGCCGGGGCCTGTCGACCTCATCTTCGGTGCCACTGCTGGGCCGGTTGAAGATGTCGAGATCACGGTCGCGGCCTCGATCGCAGGCATGTCGCTCGTCGCCACGGCCGAAGTCGTCGGCGACGCGATCAGTGAGACCACGATCGCGGTCTCCATCACGGGCCTGTCGCTGGCGGCCGAGATGACCTACGACAGCAACGTCGAGCGCCCGCTTTGCGGCGAGTCGTCGCTGAAGCACGAGGTCGCGTCGCCGCGGCAGAACGCTGCGTTCGGGCTGCACCAGATCGCCGCGCCGCTGCCGAGCACCACTTCGTCGTTCCACGAGGATGCGATCCGCCTACCGGTCGGGTTCGGCGCCTCGCATCACGATTCGATCCGCATGCCAAATCGCTTCAGCGGCCGGCACCAGGAGGCCCGGCGCCTGCCGAGCCGGTTCAGCGCGCAGCACCAGGACGGCCTGCGTGACCGACGCCTGGATCGCCGGCCGCGGCACCAGGACGGCTTGCCCGTGCGCGGCACGAGCGGCGGCCGGCACCAGGATACCTACCGAGATCGCCGCGGCACGCTGGACTTGCGCCACCAGGACGGCGCCATGCTGACGAAGCTGTTCGGGTCCGACTTCGGCGAGGCGATGTTGGTGCGCTCGACCTTCGGGCCGCGGCACCAGCAGGCGTGGACACCGCGGCCGGGGCGCGAGACGCCGCCTATCCCGCCGACGCCCGAGCCATGCTACACGCCGAACCCGCACCTTCTTTTCGCAAGTGCGTTCGGCGCGACACCGCACCTCCTTTTCTTTTGCGAAAATCACCCACCACCGCCGCCCGAAGGCACGGTGGTCGTCCCGGTCCAATCGGTCTACATCGTGCTCAATGACGTTTACCTGAAGCGAGTCGTTGGCAACGTCATGTTGCCGACCTTCCAGCTGTCCTTGTCCATCGACATGGACTCGTGGACGTGGGCGTTCAGCGCGACGCTGCCCAAGTCCGCGCTCGATGATGTGGAGCCCGTGAGCGGCCAGCCGGTCGAGGTCGAGGCTTCGATCAACGGCAACGTCTACCGCCTGCTGGTCGAATCGGTGGCGCGCGATCGCAGCTTTCAGAGCGACCGAATCCGCATCTCGGGCCGCGGCAAGAGCGCGCGGCTGGCCGCCCCCTACGCGCCGCTGATGACGTTCGCGAACAGCACGCAGCGCACCGCGCAGCAGCTCATGGCCGACGTGCTCACCTTCAACGGCATCCCACTGGGCTGGGACATCGACTGGTATCTGAACGACTGGCTGGTGCCGGCCGGCGCGTTCAACGTCCAGGGCGCCTACATCGACGGCCTGAACGCCATCGCCGGTGCGGCCGGCGCGTACCTGCAGCCGCACCCCACCGAGGACCGACTGGCCGTGCGCCTGCGCTACCCGTCCGGGCCGTGGGACTGGCCGGGCATCACGCCCGACATCGTGCTGCCGTCATCGGTGGCCGAGCGCGAGGCGACCGAGTGGAAGCAGAAACCTGAGTACAACCGGGTGTTCGTCAGCGGCCAGGGGCAGGGCGTCTTGGGTCAGGTCACGCGCACCGGTACGGCCGGCGATCTCGTGGCACCCATGGTGACCGACCCGCTCATCACGGCGGCCGAGGCTGCGCGCCAGCGCGGTATCGCAGTGTTGGGCGACACCGGCCGGCAGGCGCACATCACCCTGTCGATCCCGGTGCTGGAGTCCACCGGGATCATCCGGCCGGGCAAGTGGCTGCGCTACGAGGACGGCGCGCTGGCGCGCATCGGCCTGACCCGGGCCGTCAGCGTCGACTTCGGTGGCAGCAGCGCGAAGCTGCGCCAGTCCGTGCTGCTGGAGACCCACGAATGAGCCTGAACTTCTACAAGCGCCTGCTGGGCATCCTCCCGCAGCGCCCGCTCCAGGTCGGCACCGTCTCGGCGGTGTCCAACGGCGTCGCCACGATCACGCTGCCCGGGGGCTTCACGGCCCAGGCGCGCGGGGATGTGGCTGTCAACGACCGGGTGTTTTTCCGTGACGGCGCGATCGAAGGACCGGCGCCGAACCTGCCTCTGGAAGTGATCGACGTATGAACCGCCTCAAGCCCCAAGAGATCGCCCGCGCCTGCGCCGCGCTGCCTGAGCATGCCCTGCAGCATGCGGACACGCTGAACGACGCGATGGAGCGGTTCTTCATCCTCGACACCGAGCGCCGGGTGGCCGCCTTCCTGGCGACCGTGGCGGTGGAGTCGGCCTACCTGTCGGCCACGGAGGAGAACCTGAACTACCGCAGCGCCGAGCGGCTGGTGAAAATCTACCCGCGCGCCTTCAAGACCGTCGAGCAGGCCCAGCCGTACACGCGCAACCCAGAAGGTCTCAGCCAAAAGCTGTACGCCGGGTACCACGGCAGGGGTTTGGTGCAGCTTTCCTGGCGCGAGAACTACGAGCGCGCGGGCGACGCGCTGGGCTACGACTATGTGGGCGCCCCGACCCTGGTGACGCAGCCAAAGCACGCGGCGCTGACCGCGGCGTGGTTCTGGCACGAGCACGGCTGCAACGAGCTGGCTGACGACGGCGACATGGACGAGATCACGCGCCGCGTGAACGGCCCGGCCCGATTGCACCTGGAGGAGCGCACCAAGCTCGCCAAGAACGCGCTGGGGTGGCTGTATGAAGTGGCTTGACCTGATCCCATCGTGGGCCTACGGGCTGGCCGTGGCAGGGCTCCTGACAGTCGTTGTCGCCCAAGAAGTGCGGGTGACGAGCCTCAAGGTGTCGCTGGCCGCCGCGGAGACCGAGGTCGCCGGTCAGCGCGAGGCGCGCGAGGTCGAGCGCCGGCAACGGCTGGAGGTCCTGGCCGCGCACCGGGAAGAGTTGAGCAAGATCCAGGCCGCGCACGCGGCAGTGCAACAGGAGAACGAGAATGTGTGGACTCAAAAGCGGTTGGCCCTGGAAGCTCGCACTCGCGATGATGCTGCTCAGCTTGACCGGCTGCGCAAGCGTCTGTCCGCCTACACCGCCCGTGGTGGCCGAACCGGTGCGCCTGACGCCGCTCCCGCCGTCGATCAAGCAGATCGACTTGAAGGCGTCGGCCGCCTATTCGACGAAAGTCTCGAACTACTTGTGGAAGGTCGACAGCTTATTGAACGCCGAGACGCCGAGGTAGAACGCCTGCTCGGTCAGATTGAAGCTGACCGAAATGCGTGCCAAAAGGGTGCGGTCAGCACCGCGGCTGCGCTGCGCACGTAGGCGCTCGGCATCCCGGTGCGAGTCAAAGGCCGCAGCCAAAATTGGCAGAACACCCGGATGCCGGTTCCGAGGTGATCTCGATGTCGTCCAACCGGAACTTAGGTGCGTCCTGCGGATCGGCTTTGTGGTTCTTGCCGTGCCGAGCCCACATGACGACTCCGTATATACCCAACCCGTTGAATCGCTTAGGGCGGAACATAGGTTTGCCGATCTCGACTTCCAACGCGCAGACCTTTGCCATATCGTGCGCGCCGAGCATAAGTACGTCGCCGCGGTTCGCGTTCACACAGGGGTTACACTCCATACTGCGGTGGGGCAACTTGTAGAGCCGGTCGTGCGTATCGAACGACTTTCCGATCAGGTGCTTTGGCAAAGGTTCGATCTCGGCGCGCTCCAACAGTGCGTTGCGCTCTTCTTCGGTGTGTAGGTAGAGCGGGTGCCACACACGCCGGCCGCCGTGGTACTCGCTCGCTTCGACGAACTCAGGGGTGTCTTTGCGATCCTCGCTTTCCTCTCGGCGTTTGCCGACAAGGGTTGTCGAAACGCCATCTGGGTCGGCTTCGTCAAGCCACATTAAGTAGGGCACCCCCTTTAGATGCGCGGTGCAGAACTGCTGGCCGTTGCCCGGCCAGCCTTTCTTTATCCGCACCAGATCAGTCATGCCCATGCTCTGCAGGCGCACAGTCTCGAACCCGCAACTTCGCGCGAACTCTTCACCAAGCCGAACTCGGGTATCCCAGCCAGGGGCGCCCCAGCCGGTGTCGCAATAAGCAACGACGACTCGATCAAACAGATCGAGGTTTGCTTCGCGCGCCCACTGAATCATTGCCAGCGAGTCGTTGCCGTAGCTTACTGATATGACGTTCATGAGTTCTCAGCGCGGAGACTGAACCATTTGGTCTGTTCAGGTGTCTGGACCATACATGAGTGCTGGTGAGTACCGTCACGGAGTTTCAACGCCAAATCTTCAGCTCGGATGTCGATCTCGTGCTCCGTCATCGAGAATCTCGGATAGTTGTTCAAACCGACGACATACCCAACTTCTTCACCGCCGGTGTAGATGTAGGTTGTCGGTTCGATCGTCACACACAGACCTTTTAGCAGGCAGTCTTGCCGGATGATCTGTTTGGCCAATTCGATCGGGCCTGAGATATAGATTCGGGCCCAGTACGTCTGGCATTTTAGTGTACGCATTGCTTAACCTTTCTTAGATCCTATCTCACTTCGGCGCTGCGGTAACTCACGGCACGATCCTTTCGACTTCTCGCTTGAGGCTTTCGCGACCATGCCGGTAGGCATCCTGCTCGGCTGCAACGACTCGCTCGGCCAGGGCGTGAGCGGTTCGGTAGTGCGGTAACTCCAAGGTCAGTTCGCGCTTTTTCCCAGGCCACAGAGTTAATCGCCCGGATTCACCTCCTGCCGGGTCGCTTTTCCATAGGTAGAGCGTGCGGGTGTTCATCGCCCGCGCAGCGCACGCAGGCGTTCAGCGTCCTGGTGCGAGTTTCTACAATCGGCATCGCAAAAACGCATCGGCTCCGGGATGCGCTCACCGCACCAGTGGCACGACCCGTTCGCTACCGGCCCGGCCGGGCGGCGGCTGGCCGCGATCAGCGCCGGAGCTTCAAGCTCGGCGCGTTCGGCGGTCTTGTCAACTTCGTCAGCCATTGACCTTCTCCTCGGCCGCGCTACGGATCACCTCCTGCGCCGCTTCCTCGACCCACTTGGATCGTGCCGCGTCGATGGTGTCGCGCAGATCGGCGCCCATCGCGAGTGGGGTCTCGACACCAACGGGGAAGATCGCGTAGTAGCCCTGCACGACGGTCGAAGTCACGTCGGCGTCTTCGAGAAAGTCCAGGCGGTTCGTGTCGGCGCTGGAAATACCCTCGCGGTTGGAGGCCAGCAGGCCGCAGAGAACGAACCCGGCAGCGACGCCGGCCGAGAGGATTAGGAAGTAGGTCAGCATTTCAGGATTCTCCGCGTTCGCGTTCGAGTTCGATCAGAAGGTCGATGTAGTGCTTGACCTTCTCCAAGTCTTGGATGCCACCCTTCTCGCGCCAGCGAGCGAGGTACTTGATGCAGTTGCCTTCGATGAAGCCGATGCCGTTCTTGTGGATGAACTCGACCGGCTGGATGGCGAACTGCTTGTAGTGCCCGCCGCCTATCTGGCGGTCGAGGGCTGACGCGGCGGCCTGGATCTGCGCCAGCTCTTCGTGCAGCGCACTCGTGTCGACCGAGACCGAGATCGACACGGACTCAGACATTCCGGTTCGCGTCGGGCGCTCCACGATGTCGCCGCGCTCGACTGCCTGCATGAACGGCGTGCGCCCCTGCGCGTCCTGGTTCGCTTGGAGCCGTTCGATGGCTGCGACCACCGGGTCGTCCACAGCCCGACGCTTAGGGCTGTCAGCGGTCTGCTGGGCGCGCGGGTCGCTCTCCGTGACGCCGATGTCCTTCAGCGCTTCGTCGGGGCCGAGGAGTGCACCGGGGAGGCTGTGCTCGAATTGGGGCTCGTGCGACAGGCCGGCAGTGTCGTCCACGGCCGCGGCGACCTCGGGCCAGTCGGCGGCGCGGCGCAGCGGGTGCGGCGTGAGCTTGATTTCCTCGACCATGAGTGCCGCGGGCTGGGTCAGGGTGAGGTCGGGGTCTTCGACGAGGAACTGCAGGTCCCAGGGACCTCGGGTGTCGTGCAGTTGCTCACCGTTTTCGTTGGCCGTCCACTTCGGCCCGGACGGCAGCATTTCCACGCACCACATATATGTCACACCCGAATCAGGCCCGGCGATTACTTCAGCGAGCTTGCCGTTCCTCGTTCGCCACTTCTGCCCGACCTTGATCTCCACTCCGTTCACAGACATTGTTCGCTCCTTTGCTGTTTGCTGAACGTGTGCAGAATATCGCAAATGCGAAACAACAGTCAACCGTGTTTTCTCGCTTTCATCGCAGCTTTGAATGCGTCCTGCAAGCTCATCTTCTGGCGCAGGCGCGGCAGCACGGCATGCTGTTCGACGGTATCGCGGGCGATGATCCGGTAGCGGAACACGGAGCGGTTTAGGCCAGACTGGTACTGTCGTGTCGGGCCGACGCGCTCGATAACTTGCTCGTCCAACTCCAAGTTGTAGTTGCTGGTGTAGTCGACCAGGATGCGCCCGCCGTGCTGCAGGTTCAGTCCGTGGGCCGCACCCTGCGGGTGGACGAACAGCATGGGGATCTTGCCGGCGTTCCACTTGTCCTCGGCGTGCGGGTCTTCGCTCAGCACCACGGCGCGTGGGAACGCCTTCTTGAGCCGGATGAGGTCGGGCTTGAAGTGGTAGGCCACCAGCAGGTTCTCGCCGTTGGTCTCCTCCTTCAGCGACTGCAGCGCCTCGATCTTCTCGTCGTGGATCTCGGCCCAGGTCTTGAGCACGGTGTCAGTGAACATCGAGCCGTTCGCGATCTGCAGCAGCTTCTGACACCGGCTGCTGGCAGCGAACACCTCCACCTCTTCACCGCTCTCCAACTCGGTGAACCACTCCTTCTCCATCTCCAGGTAGTGCTTGCGCGCCTTGGGTGGCAAGTCGATGAAGATGTCGCGTTCGATGACCTTCTCCAGCGGGAACCAGTCCTTCGCCTCGACGGTGATCGAGCACTCGCGCATGAGGGCTTCGATCTCGGCCTGGGCGTAGCGCAAGGGTTGCCAGTCGGCCTGCTTGATGTCGCGCGCCTCGTTGCGGAACCAGCGGTGCGTGAACGCGCTGAAGCTGTTCCCAAGGCGCCGGCCGCCGTCCACGAACCACTGTTGACCCCACAGGTCGACCAGTCCGTTCGGCGCGGGCGAGCCGGTGAGGTTCAGCCAGTGGCGGACCTTTGTGTGCGCGATAGCCGAAAGCGCTTTCGCGCGGGTGGAGCCCTGGCCGCGGATGTGCTCCTTGCCGGCGCTGCCGTCCTTCTTGCGGGCCGTCTGCAAGCTCACGCGCAGGCCCTTCAAGCGAGTCGACTCGTCGGCCGCCACCATGTCGAACGGCCAGTGCTCGCCGTACTGCTCCAGCAGCCACGGCAGCATGTCGTAGTGGATCGTCAGGATGTCCGGGTTGCTGCGCAGCGCGGCGAGGCGTTGGTCGGCCGTGCCAATGGCTGCAGCGATCTTCAGGTGACCGAACGTCTCCTTCCACTTCGGGATCTCAGCCGGCCACGTCTTCAACGCCACACGCTTCGGCGCCAGCACGCACATGCGATTGACCTCGCCGAACAACCTCCGGGTCTCGAAGGTGTCCAGCGTGGCGCTTGTCTTGCCCATCCCCGGGCTGGCGAAGATGTTGCAGCGGTCATGGCTTAGGGCGAACTCGCGAATCAGGTCTTGGTAGGGGCGAGGGGCGAAGATCATCCGATGGTTTGATCCTGGATCGACCGAATCTTCCGCGCAACGATGAGTGCAGCCTGCGCCTCGCGTTCTTCGTTGTGGATCATCAACTCACCAGTCGGCCCGAGCTTACGCAACTGCTCGACGATCCCTTTCGAGGTTTGAACTTCATACTCAAGCCAAGACGCAAACCGATGCCGCTCTTCAGCGGTAAGCAGGATGTTGCTCATACAAACGGCTCCAGATTCGGCGGGGTGTACTTAGGCCCCTTCGCGATCTTCCCGTTCGCGTCAAAAACGGGGTGCCCATCGACCATTTTCGACCAATTCGAGCGATTGACCTCGTTCAGCGCACCGCCGATGTCCAGGCCGAACATATGCGCCACGCCCACGGCTGTCACGATCTGGTCGCAGAGGGCGTCGAGGAGTTCTTTGCGGTTGATGAGTTTGTGGTCGCTGCTGAGTTCGAGGTGCTTCTTGAAGAGGTCTGCGACTTGGACGAGATCGGCGCTGAGCCCTTCTTGCGCAAGGGCATCGCACATCTCAGCCACCTCCTCGAAGTGGCAACCGATCTGCACAGCGCGGTTCTTTTCGGTCGGCGCCGGCACGGCGCGCTCGAACCAGAGCTTGATGGTGGAGATGTCGGTGTTGGTGTTCATGCTTTGAGCCTTTCGAGGTGCAGTCGGAGGTAGCCGCGGTCGGTGCCGAAGTACCGATCCACGAGTTCTTTGGTGTCGAGCACCAGGACGATGTGCCCGCGATCTCGCAGGCGTTGGTGTTCACGGGCTTGGTGCGGTTCGGGTGTCTTGCCAGGAGCCTTCATCTCCACCCAGCAGAGAATGCCGTCAGGCATCACGGCTAGGCGATCAGGGGCTCCACGCCGGCCCGGACTTGTCATTTTCAGCGCGAGGCCGCCGAGGGCTTCGACGCGCTTCTTGAAGTGGGACTCGACGACCGCCTCACGCATTGCTCTTGTTCCGGTTCTTGATCTTCATAAGGTGCCGGGCCTGGAAGATCGCGTCGGCTAGCGCCGTGTGCGCGTCCTCGCCCTTCTCGTTCGGGTCGTACTCGACGCTCGGGAAGGCGTTGCGCAGCGTGCGGAAGCAGCGCTCGTTTGCGAAATACCACGGAGCCTCTTCACCGATCCGCTTGTAGCTGGCGCCGAGCAGCGTCAGATCGAAGCTCGCGCCGTTGCCGTAAGGCCGCACGGTCTTCTCGCTGCTGTGCTCGTTGATGAACTCCCGAAACTCGCGCAGCACCTGCCGATTGTCGTAGTTGTCGTTGATGGCGTTCAGCCGTGCGCGGTCGGGTTGGCGCATCCAGAAGAGCACGGTGCCCGGTTCGATCACACCGCCGTCGCGCACGGCCGTCGCGAGGTTGATGTTCTTCGAGAAGGTTGGCCCGATCTCGCAGGTTTCGAGCGAGAAGAAACATGCGCCGATGCTGACGATCGCGCCGTTGGGTGGGAGGCCGAAGGTCTCCAGGTCAATTTGAAGGTCGGTCCATTGGGTCATTAGGTCGCTCCAATATCGCGCAGCACACGCTGCGCTTCTCTGATGTAGTAGTCGTGGTCAACATCGGCCGGGAACTCGTCCGGTAGATCCATGCACGGCACCGCGCCGTCGCTCAGCGGCACCTTGTTCCGGTTGCCGCTGGCGTTGCGATTGCGGTAGTGCAGGGCACCCTCGGCGCCGCGGCCGATGTAGAAGCGAACGACTTTGCCGAGGTAGATGAACTCGTCTTCGCCGCAGTGCGCGCGGTAGGCGGCCTCGACGGTGCGCCCAGGCTCGTCGGCCATCGGCGCGAGGCGCAGCTTCGCCAGCGGGCCGGGCTCGACGACATGCCACCCATTCGCCAGCAGGAAGTCGCGCTTCTTGCCAGGGGTCAGGCTTTCGTCGTAGTTGGTCTTCGTGACCTTGATCGAGCCGCCCTTGACCTGTTGCACGACGACGAACTTGCGGATGTCGGTGCAGTTGCAGATGGTCTCGCCGATGGACGTGCCGTGCTCCAGGTAGAGCTTCACGGCCTCGTTGATGATCGCGCGGTCGGGGTTCTTCGAGATGCTTGGCTCGGCGTAGTCGCCCTTGCCCTTGACCCCCTTGTCTTTCACGGCGATGTAGTTGTTCACGTCGCGCGAGTAGAGGGCTTTGTAGAACGTCTCCTCCATCCCGAAGCCTGTGTCCTTCGACCATCGCTCAATGTGTGCACGCACGTCGTCCAATTGCGACTCGTGGAACTTCAGCACGATGCCGTCCGTGTTCGCGCTGACGCATTCGATGCCGGCGAGGTGCAGACGCTCGATCAGCATGAGCAGCGCGAGCTGGCCGGTGACGGTGACCTGGATCATCAAGTGCGGCGAGTAGAGCGTGCTCCAGCGCGAGCCGAACTTGCCGAACGACCCGTTCAACACGATCTTCAGCACTTCGTTGACGGTCTTGTTGCCCTCGCGCTTGGCCTTCACCCGGCGCTCGAAGATGGTCTCGTAGACCCGCAGGAACACCTCGGTCAGATGCTTCGGGAACAGTCCGCACAGCAGAATGATCGAGGGGTAGTAGGAGGTCACATCGGCGTCCATGAGCAGGATGCCGTCACCCGCCTTGTGCGCGACGCTGGTCTCGCTGCTGTGCAGCCCGCCGATGCCCATGCGGTAGCGGCCGGCGCCGATGGCGACGACCATGCCTTCGAGCGCCCTGGGTTCGATTGGCGAGCCGTTTTCGTCGATGACAAACTCGGCGCTGCGGATCTCCAGCAGGCGCAGGCGCATCTGCTCTGTCTCGAAGTTCAGGAAGCTCGGCGGCGTGTAGCGGAAGGTGGTGCCGGGCGCGATGTAGGTCTTCTCGACCCGGGCCTTCAGGATGTCGCCAACTTCCTTCTTGATGACAGCCTCTGCGATCTGGGCGTCTGACTTGCTGCGCAGATCGACGCCATACATCTTGCTCATGGACTCGCGCAGCTCCAGCGGCGAGGCGAGGTGCTTGGCGAGGTCTTCCGTAGTGTCGAGGTCGTTGCCGCAGTACGCACGCAGCACAGGGCGCATCTCAGGTGCGATGCTGGCGTCAGGCTCGATGGGGAGGTCTTGCAACCGCTTGCTGTGCAGCCGGCCGCCGTACAGCTTCAGTGAGCCCTGACCGAAGGCGACTTCGATAAGGTCAACGTGATCGACCCACTTCGGCTCACGAAAGTTGTAGTGCTCATAGAACGACCAGCGGTTGTTGCCGCCCTGGATGATCCAGTCGCTCGCCGCCTTGAGTTGCGCGTTCGTGGCGCCGCTCAGCGCCAGCAGGATCATCGGGATGTCGTAGTCGTTCCCGTTGAACGTGATGATCTGATAGTTGCTCAGGATCGAGCGAATCGTCTCGATGTCCAACGGCTGGCCGTCGAACTTCTCGAACTCTTTGTACTTGCCGGTTTCGAGGCTTTTGAACTTCAGCAACCAGTAGTCGCGGTAGCACTCGGTATCTGCGACGAGACGATGTTTGGACACGATGCAATCAAAGAGTTGGGCCCCCACCCTTCACCAACATGCCGGCTGATGGTTGCCCCGCTGAGCCGGGGTTTAAGCCACCTGAGACGATCAGTTCCCGCGGGGTCGCAGGCGGCCGATGAAGGTGCGGTGTACCGCCGACGCTGTTGGCGCAGCGCCGGGTGGGGATGGCGGTTGAAAGGAGGTCAGCAGCCCGCTAGTGCTTTAGATCGCGGAGAGCTGGGAGGCGCGCACGCTGACGATGTTGTCACCGTCGTAGCGAACGTCGTACCAGTCACCGGTCGCGCCGGTGCGGATGTTGTTGACCTTGCCGGTGCTCGAGCGGGTGCGGCTCTTGAAGTTGACCTTCTGGCCGACCTTGAAGGGCTTCTTGGGGGCGGCGGTTTGCTTGGTGGTTGCCATGGGCTTCTCCAGGAAAAAGGGCATTGGGATCAGACGGCGAGCAGTGCGCTCTCAGGCCACCACTGCTCGACGGCACGGCCGTCGGCCGAGCGGTAGCGCACGAAGTAGTTGTTCTCGGCGGTGGTGTACTCGGCGCGGCCGACCACCTCACCCTGCTCACCGCTGACGGCGATGCGGACGCCTTGGCCGAGCGCGTAAAGGAACTGGTTCATTGAGTTCTCCTGGATGGAGGGGCGGTCGGCACGCAGGGCCTAGGCTGCTTGACCGCCAGCGCGAAGCATGGTCGGCCCCGGCCGCCCCTCCAAATTCAGATCAGGCCGTGCGCCAGATGCCGACGCCGACGGTGCCCAGAGGGTCGTTGGGGATCGGGTGCTCGGCGATCACGAACTGGACGGCCTTGCGACCTTCGTTCGCCTTCTTCCAGCGTGCGATCTGACCCTTGATGCGGTCGCGGATCTTCTCGCCGGTCTCGCCCTCGCCGATGTTGACGAACAGGCTCTGGCCGGGGTTCAGCTTGGCGAAGTCGGGCTCGGTGACCGGACGGCCGCCGCGGCGGACCAGGGCGGGGGCGGGGATGTCGTTGAAGATGGTGCTCATGGGTTTCCTCTTGGGGGTGAAAGATGGTGGGTGGAGGGCTGCGCGCTCGTCAGAGCCGGCGCAAGGGGGTTCCAGCTTTGGGGCGGCCCACAGACCCCGAGGCTTCTGCATGGGGTCGCTGGTGCGGTCCTCGCGGCGTTGCAGCCCTCCGAAAAATCAGAACAGGTCGTCGGCGCTGCCGCCAGCGGCCGGCGCGTCGCCTTCTTCCTCGAAGCCCTCGGCGGTGCCCGGGGCCGCGCCGAATGCCTCACCGTCAGCGACGAACTGCACGGTCAGCAGGCTGGCGTAGACCTGATTGGGGATCTTGTCCTTGGCCTTCATCGCCTTCACGTCGATCTTGACGTTGACGTAGCAACCGCCGTAGGGCTTGCCGTCCTCTTCCTTCAGGACCGGGAAGTTGCCGCTGGCGTCCTTGCGCGGGCCGATGATGAGAGGCTGCACCTTGTTGCGCGCGACGACGTAGAGGTTGCCGCCGTATCCGTCGCGAACGCGACCGTCGCCGGTCAGGTTCTCGTCGCCGTTGCGCAGGAACTTCTTCGACTTCTCCATCGCCTTGATGATGGGTTGCCAGTTCTCGCCGAACTCGCCCTTGGCGGCGTCCATGAGCGCTTGCTTGGCGACCTTCGCGGCGTCGCTGTCGCTGGCGAAGATGAATTGACCACCGTACTTGCCGGGCTCGTTGGGCTTGTCGGGCGGCGGGTTGCCGCGCTTGAACAGATCGGGGTAGGAGAGACGGACGTTCTTCAGGATGACTTGCATGGTTGGAAACTTTCGCAGTTAGAACAGGTCGTAATCGTCGCCAGATTCCTCTGGCATATCGGTAGTGGTTTGCACCAATGCCGGGCGGGGGTCGGTCGAAAGCGCAACGACAGGCTTGCCGTCGCCCTGCGTGACCAGCGCAGAGAGTTGATGCCAACGGCGCGGGCCGATAGGCATGTTTTCCATGTCCACCTTCTTCTTGGTCTTGGTGCCGGCCGCCAGCTTCTCGGCCTTCGAGGGCGTGAGCAGCTTGCGTTCGTACATCACCTTGTCCAAGCGCCACTTCTCGACCAGCGCGGCGACTTGCTGCTCGTCGATCCAGGCTTTCGCAGGCCGGCGGCCCTCGACGAGCTTCATGGGCTGGCCGTCAGGCCCGACCACCGGCTCGCCTGCCGTGAGCTTGTCGAGCACTGAGGTCTCGATGTCGTTGCACCACGCGCGGATCATGTCGACCTTGCCGTAGAGCTGGCCCAGGTGCGGCAGGAACAGCGGCAAGGGCTTGGCCGCAGCGAAGCTATCGGCGTCGTCGAAGCCCTCCAGCGCCGTGCTCAGCACCTCGGCGTTGCGCGCCCTGCAGTCGAACTTAGCGCGACAGAAGTGGCACGCCTTGTTCGACGGCCGGAACGTGGGGTTCTCGTCGCACTCGCGCGCCTGCAGGCCGATCCACTTGCCCAGGTCCGTCAGCTCTTCGATGGCGCACTCGTACTCGCTGGTGCGGCCCAGGAAGGGCTGGCAGATGATCGCCTTGATGCGCTCGACCTCGACGAACGGGCCCAGGTACTCGATCGCGCCCAGACCGTACATCGCGGCCTGCAAGTTCATGCGGCGCACGGGCGGAATCACCTCTTCGGTGATCGGGTCCACCGACTCAGGCGCCACGATGTCGTATGCGTAGACCGGCCCTCGGCCGAGCTTCAGGTCGACCACGATCACGAGCTTCTGGGCCGGCACCACCAGGATCACGTCAGACGATCCGGTGGCACCTTCCTCGCCCGTGATGTGGCCGATCGGCACGCTGATCTCGACGTGCATCTCGGCGCCGAGCTTGTCGCGCAGATCGCGCACGAAGTCGATGTAGCTCTTGCAGGCTTCGATCAGGTCCTGGTCAACGGTGTGCGTGAACTCGAACTGCGCACCCACCGGGAACCGGTCGGCCCAGTCCTCGTTGGCGCCGGCCGGGAACCCCATGACGCGCCCCAGGTAGGTCTGCGGGTCGAGGTCGTCCTGCAAGCACTCGGCCGAGAGCTGGTGCCCGCACGTCCCCATGCGCGAGTGCTCGTTGCTGGTGTTCGCGAAGCCGCGCGCCGCCTTGATCGAGGCCGTGCAGACCGTCCAGCGGAACGCGCCGCTGGGTGACTTCTGAGCGTGGTAGAGCCCCACGATCTCAGGCCAGCGGGTCGAACTCTTCGGCCGGGGCCATCTTCGCCTTCATGGCTTCGATGACCGCTGCGTTCTTGCCGAGGGCCTGCAAGGCCGCCACGGTCGGCTTCTCGACGCCCGGCAGCAGAGCCTGCAGCACTTCCATAAGCAGCGCGCGACCCTTGCCCGCGCCACCGTGGTCGTTCAGGGCCTTGGCGGCGGTCATCACATCGGCGAACGCCGGCTCACTGGCAGAGCTGGCATCGGCAGTTGGCGCCGTGGCGGGCTGGGGTGCCGGCGATGCGATGCTCTTCGCGGGAGCATCGGCCGCCGCCACCTCGGCAGTAGGCTGGGAAGGGGCAGAGGTTGCCGCGGGCTTCGCAGCGGTGGTGGTCGCTTGCGCTTGGGCGCCCAGGGCTGCGTACTGCGACTTTTTTGCTTCGTACTCCTCCTTCGTCACCTGCACGGCGCCCTCGAAGGTCGGGGCGGCCATGCCGGGCTCCTGGGCGAAAACGGTGTTGTGCTTCTCGATCAGCCAGTACACGGTGCCGGCGGCCGGCGTGTCGGTCTTCTTCGGGCGGCCAGGGCTCTTCTTGGTGGTGTCGGCAGTGCCGAGTTCGGCACCAGCACTCACGCCGGTCTGCAGGATGGTGATGACCTGCTTCAGCAGTTCGTTCGTTTGTTCAAGGGTCTGTTCGAGGCTCATCGGGTTCTCCGGTTGAAAAGTGGGTTGCTTCACAAAGCGGAGCCGACTGTAGCGCAGGTTGGTTCGCAAATGCAATACAACCTGATGTTAGGGTTTGCACCCAGCACAACGGGGTTGTGCGTTTGCCAAACCTTGAATACAGTCCGACCCATTCGCTGATGAGGTGTCAGCGAGCAACCAGGAGAAGGAACCTTGAAACTGACGAACATGATGCGAGACGCCTACATCTCGCAAGTGCTGCAGGACACACCGAGTGCCGACATCGAGACCTTGCGCGACAAGGCGTGCGCAATTGCCATCGAAGACGCGCTGAGCCGCGCGCCGGCCGAGGTCAAAAAGCTCTGGAAGAGCAACACTCTCCGACCGTGGGTTGCAACCAAGTGGCACGCATTCCGAGGGAACCTAGGTCATTCGGTGTATCTGCCAGCGTGTGTTGACGAGAAGTTGTCCTTGGAGGCACAGAACCAGATCGCTGAACTCGACAGCCAAGTCCGCGCGGCGCTCATGACCCGGGACGAACTTCGCCGCAAGCTGCGCGCCGTCGCCTACTCCTGCACGACGCGCAAGCAGCTCGCCGATGCGCTGCCCGAGTTCGAGAAGTACCTGCCCGCCGACGAAGCCAAGGTGGTGCGCAGCCTGCCTGTGGTGACCAACGTCGTCGCCGACTTCGTGAAGGCCGGCTGGCCCAAGGGAGGCGCAAATGCAAAAGCCTGAATACGTCCGCACCCGCCGCCGTCTGACGCCGCTGTTTGGCGCGAGCATGCTGGCTTACGGCATCAACATCCTCTTCTCGGCCGTCGTCGGTGATTGGACTGAAGCGCTCGGGTGGGTTGCCGCCGCGATCTTCAACACCCTCTGGGCCCTGGAGAAGTGAACATGCTCAAACGACTGCTCGAAGTCTTCGGCATGCGAACGCCCGAGGCCACTGAACTCGCGGCGCGCGAGCTGGCCGAGGCGCGCGTCTCGCTGCTGACGTGCCTCACAAACGAGGAGCACTACCGCAACAGCGCGCAGTTCCAACGCGAGCGCATCGCCCGGCTCCGCGCCTACCTGAGCGAGAACCATGAGTGAACGTCGCCGCAACTCCTTGGTGATCTCGCTGCGCATGCAGCAGCACATCACCAAGGCCGCCGCTGGCTACGCCGATCTCATGGCGGTCAGCGGACTGAGCCGTGAGTCCGTCGAGCACTGGATTCGCCAGATGCGGCAGGCCGGCAGCGTCTACGTCGAGAGCTACGAGCCTGACGACCGCGGGCGCTACTGCATGCCGATGTTCAGGTTCGGGGTTGGCGAAGACGCTGAGCGCCCTAAGCCGAAGCTGACCAACGCGCAGCGTCAAGCCGCCTACCGTGTGCGGAAGAAAGGACTTGAGCCGTGATCGAAATGCACGAACCTGACGAGCGCGCTCTGTTCGAGGATGCCTGCTATCAGCACTACCTCGAACGCAAACAAGAGCAGAAGCTCGACCCGAACGCTGAAGGCGACGGCACCCGCGAGGCGCTGTTCTGGAAGCAACCCGATGGCAATTACGGCGTGCTGATGTTCAACGCCGCATGGTGGGGCTGGAAGGCCGCGAAAGGACTGAAATGAAACTCCGCAAAAACTGGGACCGCACGAGCCCGCCACTGGACTCCGGCCGCTTCGTCGGCCAGATCGTTGCCGAAGAATCCTTCAACGGCAACGGGCCCATCGAGATCCAGCGGGCACAGATAGAGACGTTGCGCCGCTTCTGCCAAGCGCTGTTCGATGTCTTGCCCGACAAGACCAAGACGAAGATCGCCGCCGACTTCGGCTGGGAGCCAATCGAATGAAGAACGAGATCCAAACCTTCAGCGGTGGCTACTTCAACTTCCGCGCGCCGGAAGCCCACGACTTCAGCATCTACGACATTGCGCACGCGCTGTCGAACATCTGCCGGTTCACCGGCCACACGACCGCGTTCTACAGCGTGGCTCAGCACTGCGTTCTGGTGAGCATGATCGTCCCGAAGCCTCTTGCGCTGAAGGCGCTGCTGCACGACGCAGCCGAAGCCTACCTGGGCGATGTGTCGGCCCCGCTGAAGGCCATGCTGCCCGACTACAAGGCTATCGAGCACCGTGTGGAGCGAGCCCTGCTCGCGCACTTCGGCGTCGACCCGACGTTCGATCCGATCATCAAGCACGCCGACCTACGCGCCCTGGTCACCGAGTCGCGCGACCTGATGCAGCTACCGATCGAGATCCCGGGCGTCGAGCCGACTGCTTACTGCATCACACCGCTGTCGTCGAGCGAGGCTGCGATAGTGTTCCTGCAGCGATTCCACGACTTGACTCAGGTCTCGCGCACGCCGCGGGATCTTGGGGTTGCGCAGTGTCCGTGAAAACCAGCCCCATCCAGAAGACCACCGCCGTCGTCAAGGTCCTGCTGCTCCGGCCGCACTCGTTCGCCGAACTACACGATGCAGTCGGCGGGGCCGAGTGCTCGATCCGGAAGATCACCCGGGAGCTTGAAGCAGTCGGCTTGATTCGCCGGCACAAGGCGGGGCTCTTCAAGCCATCGGTGTTTGAGTGGTGTAGTCGTTACGCATAGATACCTTAGAGTTTGGGTGTTGTCAAGTTGTATCGCAACTGCGAAACTCGGCTGCATGCGACAAGAAACCACCCCTCTGCTCGACGCCCTGCGCAGTTGCACCGTCCCGGAGCAGCACGACTTCGCGAAGCTCGCGAAGACCAAGCGCAACTACCTCTACCAGCTCGCCTGCGGTGAGCGCGCACCCGGCCTCACCCTGGCCCTGCAGATCGTCAACGCCTCGATCGAGATGCACGTCCGCACGCGCGGCCGGGTGCCGAAGTTGCGCGTGCAGGATCTCGTCGCCGTCGCTTAGGGGTTTGCACCTATTCGCGTTTGCGAAACGTCGATTAGAGTTCGTACATCGCAACGCAACTGGAGAACGAGATGGACGCAACCCTCACGATCAAAGCGAACGAACCTGAAGGCTGGGCAAAAGCGTTCGAGGTTGTTCACGGTGAACGACACATTGCGTGGTTCAGGTTCCACGACAGCGCCGCGCATTTCATTGCAGAAACCTCCGGGAGCGCCGTGTGAGCAATGTGAAGACAGGCTCCCCGTCGAGCTACGGGTTCTGCACCCCAAAGCTCCGCAACAAGACGGGCGACGCCGACTACTACAAGGCCCAGGCCGAGAAGACCCAGCTCCGGCTGGGCGCAGCAGGCAAGCAAGACAAGCGCGCTGTGAGCCCCGAGCGACGCGCCGAGATCGAGCGACGCCTGATCGCTGGTGAACCCGAGTCGGTGGTCATGCGCGACACCGGGGTTCGTCAAGCGACCATGGACAAGATCATGGGCGACCTGATGTTGGACGGAAAGCTGTGCAAATGAAGCGAACCGCAATCCTCGCCCTGGCCCTCCTGCTCGGTGCGTGCCAGAACCTGCCGAAAGAACTCCCGCACTACCCTTGCGCGAACGTCAAGGGCGGCTACGTCGCCTGCAGCGTGAACGAGTGGTTGGCGCAGCAGATCGAAGGAAAGAAGAAGAAATGAACACACCTCACAAGCACGCCGAGCTGATCCATGCGTGGGCCGATGGTGCCGAGATTGAGTTCCTGGACTGTGACGAGAGCAAGTGGCTTCGCTGCTCGCGCCCTGCCTGGGATCCCGAGACCGAGTACCGCATCAAACCGCAGATCGAAAAGCGCCGGTATCGGGTCGGGCTGTTCGTTGACTCTATCGGTCCACGCACCATCACCGCAGACAGCCACCAAGTGCATGGCGTGATCGAACGCGACCCCAGCTTCCACTCCTGGCTCACCGATTGGGTCGAGTACGAGATCGAGGTGGCGCCGTGAGCGACCGCTCGATGTTCGGCCCGCTGACCGGGCCTGGAGCGATGCGCAACTGCGGCATCTGCAACACCGGTTTCACGTTCAACGGCACCGACTGGTGGAAGCACCCGGTCCTGAAGTGGTGCTGCGCGGGCTGCGGTGCGACCGACCCGTGGCGCCGCAAGCAGATCGCTCGCGTCGGTGCGCTGATCGCCCAGGGCAAGGCGGCCGAGGCGATCGCCAAGGAGACCGGCCTGGGCTACCGCATCGTGGTGAACATCCGCGATCGGCTCGCGCCGAAGGTCTCGTGAACTGCCCCGAGTGCGGCGCGGAGAGCAAGGTGCTGAACTCCAAGAACCTGGAGAGCATGACTGTCGTCTACCGGCGTCGGGTGTGCACCGGCTGTGGGTACAAGTTCGGCAGCATCGAGGTCTACGGAGACATCTGGAAGTCGTTGAAGCCTCGCGTTCAGCGCAAGGCCCAGGCCGTTGTCAACAGGCGGTGGATCGTTCGTCGGAACGCTGAAATCCGACAGCGGGTTGCTGCGGGTGAAATGCAGAAGGTGTTGGCCGGAGAGTTTGGGCTGTCGCACGTCACCGTGTCGCAGATCGTCAACGAGGTTTGGGCTTATAGGAAGAGAGGTTTGAAGTGAGTGAAGAAACATCTGAGTTGGAGCGATGCCCGTTCTGCGGCGCGCTGGTCGAGTTGCCTTGTGACGAGCCGCCGCCCGACATCTGCGAGAAGGCGATCAACGCAACCTACGGGAGTCCGACATGAGTGACGTTGAGGCGATTGGCGAACTGCTGGCAGAGCGCGACCGCCTGCGCGCCCAGGTCGAGGACATGCGCGCCGCCGTCCACTCGTGCCACCCGGGGTGCAGCAAAGCCGGGTGTGCGGCAGAGAAGCTGCGCGCTGATGTTGCGGAGCTGGTGGAGCTTGTCGCCGAAACCGTCAACGAGTGGGACTCGCGAATTGTTGACGGGGACGACTACGCGGCTTGCAAACGAGTGATTGAAAACACCATGGCGCCGCTGCGCGCCCTGCTCGCAAAGCACCAGAAGGAGGCCAGCAATGGCAAATAGCCAAGAGCGCGCCGCGCTTGAGGCCCCGCGCGTCACTGGAGCACCAGATTCGATCTGGCTGTGCTACGGCGATCTTGAGCACGACGACACCCACGCTGAATGCTGCCGGCAGGGCGAAGTGACGTGGTGCGAGGACAAGCAATACGACAGCGATGTGCATTACGTGCGTGGCGACCGCTACGACGATGCCATGACCGCACTGACCGGGATGGTGGCGCTGCTGGAAACGCTGCGCACCAAGGGCGATAGCCGGTACTGCTACGTCGAGAGCCGAGGCGGCCAGATGGTGCATGTAGCTGATGCCATTGACGCGGCGCGGGCTCTTGGGGCCTAACGCGAAGTTGACCGGCGAGGCCGGAAAGGAGCTGTGATGACGAACGAAACGACGCCGGCCGAAGTCCGGTCCAACGATGGGTTAGCCGGCTGAACCGGCGAGAAAGGAAAAGACTATGGGCGCGGGATACAGACCAGAAGACCACGACGCACTGCAGGATGCCTGGGCAGAGCAGCGTGCGATTGACGAGGCGTACCCGGTGACGCGGCGCTCGCTGGAGCGACTGGCGGCGCTGGTAAAGGAAGCGGGCGAATTCGCAGCTTCGGTGCGCGATAGCGGGCCGTCTGCTGTGCGCTTCGAGGCGTCGAATCTGGTCGCAGGGCTCGCCGATGTTGATGAGCTTTTGCGCGACCTGAACACGGCGCTGCAAATGGCGCGAGCCGGCTAACGCCCGAAATAACCGGCTGCCGATAGGCAGTCCGGTTGATTGAAGAGTTAGGTGACGACGATGAAAGCATGCACTGTCTGCGGCAAGGAAAAGCCTGATAGCGACTACAGGCTGCACAGCGACAAGAAAACAGTGATGCGCTACTGCAACGACTGCCACCTTGCGAAGCGCAGGGCGCAGCACGCTGCGAAACGCGAAGAACGGAACGCGCAATTCCGGGCGCGGTATGCAGCGAACGCAAACGGTGTGAAAGACAAGATGACTGCGGCAAGGAAGTTGAAATACGCAAAGCAAGGGCGTGCGGCGCTGATTGCTTGGGCCGTTGCAAACCCGGAGAAAGCCGCAGAAGCGCAGCGCAAGAAGATGAAGCGAGGGCGCGAACGGTTGAGCGACTACTACGTGCGGCGGTTGTTATGCCACCCGGAACGCTCGGCGGTAAAGCAAGTGCCTGATGTTTTGATTGAGTGCAAACGACTGCAACTGATGATTGAAAGGGAGTGCCGTGAAAAACGCTGAAGAATTGAGGGATGAGCTGGCGCAGACATTTGCTCAACTGAAGTCAGGCGAGATCAAGCCAAGCGAAGCCGCAGAATTGGCGAATCTCGCCGGGAAGATGATCGGCAGCGCCAAGGTGCAAGTGGAGTATTACGCACTTCGGAAAGAACAGCCGCGAATAGAGTGGCTTGAGTCATCTAACGCCGCCTTAACCGGCGCCGAAGGCGTCCGAGTTGAAGGCACAGTTATACGGAGGAACCGATGAAATACCGCGTGTACTGGAAGGGTGAACACCCGAAGCCGAAGCGGCAATTCCATGATGGCGAGTTTGAGAAGAGACAGCAGGCGCGGCAGTGGTGCCGCAACCATTCGTGGATGCCGGGGCTGACCGTGGTGCATCCTGACGGCAAGGAAGAGCCGTATAACGCTGATTTAGGGCGACAGCCCGTGCTGCATAAAACCGCCGGAGCGCCCTAAGCCGTTGATCCTCCTTGGGTCATAGGCCGACAAAAGCGGCAGTTGTAAGGGTTGTCGCTGGTGACTAGGATTCTTGGACAAACTAAAGGATAGAACTTGATCGCAAACATCCAACATCTGTTGCTCTCGCAGGCCGGGCGCTACGTCGAGCGCTTCATGGCGCAGCCGTATCTTGTCCAGATGGACGACTACTTCATGAGGCGCGAGGGCTTCAAGTACGGGCTGAAAGTTGGCCGCGGGTTCTGGAACTTCGACATCGCTGACGAAGACCTGGGGGCCGAGTTGAGTTTGCTCGACAAGCTGATCCTCTGGCCGCGAGTCAAAGCACTGCGCGCCAAGTTGAAGTTCGGGGAGGACTGATGATCGAAGTCAGAATCCCCGACGACGTGACCGACCCGCTGGAGGTTCTGCGCCGGCTGCGCGACGCGGGTATCCCCGTGCGGTCGCGACCTCGGTTTGACACCTACGGCAAGTACGACCCTGTGGTGGTTGTCGATCGCGGGCGGCTGGAGTGGATCAGCAACGGGCCGACGTGCGACGATGTTTTTCGGTGGAGAGAATGACCGACCGCCACTGCACCCTCTGCGGTGGCTCCGGCCACCTCCCCAAAGACTGCCCCTGGATGCCCGATGACCCCTCCGCATACACCGCCGCCGTGCTACTCCGAAACCAAAGCCTACGACGACTTGCAGGCCGCCCTGGTGGCGATCAGCCGGCATGTGAAGCTGTCGCGCAACAAGAAGTTGATCTACCACCTCCTGGTGCTGGAAGCCTTCCGTGATGTGGCCGTGAAGGTGCTCGACCAGACGGACCCCCAGGTGGTGAAGTCGGCGGCCATGGACTTTGAGATCAAGGCGCGGCTCAGCCTCCTCGGGTAATCCCTTTGTTGTTTGGCGATTGCGACATTACACTGTCGCTCCGCCAGCCCAAGTTCCACCCCCTCTCTCTCTACACCCGCAAAGGTCATTGGGGAGGGTCTGCCACCCGGTTTTGCGGCCGGGGTGGCTGGCGTCATCGGCAGGCCCTCCCCCATGGCCCCAACACAAGGCACGCCAGCCATGAAATCCTCCCTGAAAAACACCCCTGTCAGTCTGCTCAAGAGCCTCGCTCTGGCCGCCTGGATCGCCGTGCTTGTCGGCCTCGCCATCGCGGGTTCTGTCGCCTTCGGCGACCTGCTGCGTGAGGTGGTGCGATGAGCCCCGAGTCTGCGAGCACCTGGATGGACGGCCTCGCCGTTGGCGACACGGTGGGTGTGCACATCGGCAAGGTGAACATCGTCGCCGGCCGCGTGGTGCGGCTCACCAGCACGCTGGTCGTGGTCGAGATTCCCGGCTGGGCGTCGCTGCAGCACTTCCGGCGCAAGGACGGTCTGCGGGTGGGCGAGGGCGACTCGATCTGGGCGCGTACCCGCATCCTGCAGATCACCGAGCACGTCCAGGCCCAGATCGACCGCTGCCGCCTGCTGCTGGAGCTGAACCGCGCGATCGACGGTCACCGCCGAGATCGCTGGGAGCGTGTCTCTGACAGCGTGGTGCGGCAGGTTGCCGAGTTGCTGAAGGGTGGTGGGGTATGAGGTTCGGTTCTGTCTGTAGCGGCATTGAGGCCGCATCCGTTGCCTTTGAACCGCTCGGTTGGCAAGCCGCTTGGTTCTCCGAGATCGAGCCGTTCCCAAGCGCCGTTCTCGCCCACCACTACCCGGGGGTGCCGAACCTCGGTGACATGACCAAGATCGCGCAGCGCATCGCTTCCGGCGATGTCGAAGCACCCGACATGCTCTGCGGCGGCACGCCCTGTCAAGCCTTCTCCGTCGCCGGTCTGCGCCAGTCCCTCTCTGACGAGCGCGGCAATCTCTCTCTTGTCTTCTGTGAACTAGCCGATGCAATCGACCATTCTCGAATCCAGCGAGGCGATGAGCCTTGCGTCGTCTTCTGGGAGAACGTGCCCGGAGTCCTCAACACCAAAGACAACGCATTCGGTTGCTTCCTTGGAGCGCTTGCCGGCGAAAGTGATGTGCTCGTCCCACCAGGGGGCAAGTGGGCAAACGCTGGTGCTGTGCTTGGACCCAAAAGGGCAATCGCGTGGCGGGTTCTCGACGCCCAATATTTCGGACTGGCCCAACGACGCAAACGTGTGTTCGTTATCGCAAGTGCTCGACCAAAATTCGATCCCGCCGCGGTTCTTTTTGAGTTCGACGGCGTGCGCCGGGATTCTGCGCCGCGCCGAGAAGCGCGGGAAGGAACTGCCGCCGGCACTCTGCGCAGCACTGACGGCGGTTGCGACCCGTACCACCCCCCGGCCGTAGCGTTCGACTGCAAGGCTTCGGGCATGACCGGCTTCAGCGCGGGCGACATCGCCGGCACGCTGCGCGCCATGGGCCACACCACATCGCATTCGAACGGCGGCGGCGGGCATCTGACCGTTGCCTTCCAAACAACCGCCCGCCCCGAAGCCTCGCCGGAGTTGGCGTATGCACTTCGGGCCGACTCGCCGTCGGGTGGGGGGCAGCCTCAATGCGTTGCCGTCAGCGGCGATGTCGCCCACGCGCTGAACACCGCCAACAACGGCAAGGGCTGCAGCGAAGACGGCACGGGGCGCGGCGTGCCCACCATCTCCCAAGGCATGCAGGTGCGCCGCCTGACCCCCGAAGAGTGCGAGGCCCTGCAGGGCTTCCCCAGGGGGTACACGGCCATTCCGTGGCGCAGCAGGCCGGCCAGCGAATGCCCCGACGGCCCGCGCTACAAGGCGCTTGGTAACTCGTGGGCTGTGCCGTGTGTGCGTTGGATCGGTCGGCGCATTCAGGCGCACCTCAGCGGCGATGTACGGCCCGCGCTGCGCATGCACCCCACGCTCGTTCCGAAGTTCCATGCTTTCCTGCGTCGCATCCAGGAGGGCATCGTCCAGCTCACCGAGCACGTCCAGCAGCTTGCCGCTCGCAGCCGTCTGCTGATCGAGGTGAACCGACTGACCGACGGCCACCGCCGCGATCGGTTCGCCCAGGTGTCGGATGCGGCGCTGCAGCAGGTTGCTGAGTTGTTGAAGGGTGGTGGTGTGTGATTGAAGGCTTCACTTTGGAAATCGGTGATTGTCTGGCCGTCCTAAAGACCATGGCCGAAAACAGCGTTGATAGCGTCGTCACCGACCCGCCCTACGGCCTGAGCTTCATGGGCAAGCAGTGGGACTATGACGTGCCGGGCACCGACGTTTGGGCCGAGTGCCTGCGCGTCCTGAAGCCCGGCGGCTACCTGCTGGCGTTTGCCGGTACGCGCACCCAGCACCGCATGGCCGTCCGAATCGAGGATGCCGGGTTCGAGATCCGCGACATGATCGCCTGGGTGTACGGCTCGGGGTTCCCGAAGAGCCACAACGGCGAGTGGGGCGGCACGGCGCTGAAGCCGGCGCTGGAGCCCGTCACGGTGGCGCGCAAACCTCTGGAGGGCACGGTCGAGGCGAACTGGCGCGAGCACGGCACCGGGGCTCTGAATATCGACGGGTGCAGGGTGGCCGGCGAAGTGCCGCGAACCACCCAGGGGCAGTCATCGCGGGCCGGCGAGGTTTACGGTGCTGACCAACGCGACCGGCGCGTGTTCGAGCCTCATGACGCCGGCCGCTGGCCTGCGAACCTGATCCACGACGGCAGCGACGAGGTGCTGGCGGGGTTTCCGCAGGCACCCGGCCAGCAAGGGCCGATCAGCAGCACCGCACCCAGCGCGAAGACGAGCAACGTCTACGGCGCCATGCGCTGCGAAGGTGAGGCCAGCGCCAACAGTGAAAACGTCGGTGCCGTGGGTTTCAAGATGCGACCCGGCGCTCGCCGACTTGACGAGGGTAGCGCCGCGCGCTTCTTCTATTGCGCCAAGGCCGCCAAGAAAGATAGGGGGGACGGCAACCACCACCCCACCGTCAAGCCGACCGACCTGATGCGCTATCTGTGCAGGCTCGTGACTCCAGTCGGTGGCCTAGTGCTGGACCCGTTCATGGGCAGCGGCAGCACCGGCAAGGCGGCTGTATTGGAAGGATTCAGGTTCGTCGGCATTGAGCGCGAGCCTGATTACGTCGAGATTGCGAACGCCCGCATTCGCGGGGTCGAGTTCGCGGAGTCTTTGCCGACGATGCACCCCACGCTCGTTCCGAAGTTCCACGCTTTCCTGCGCCGCGTTCAGGAGGGTCTTGCTGCATGACCGACCCGCTCTACAAGAACCTCGCCAGGGTGCTCGCGCCACTGGCGAAGCGCATGCGCCGGGATGTCACCGCGCGCAAGGGCGCCAACGGCAGCTATTGGACCGATGAGCCCCTGACCATGGCGATGCTGGAGCATCACGTCAACGGCGGGCCGGCGCGCGGGCTGTGCCCGATCCGCGAGGGCGAGTCGGTCACGATGGTCGCCTGCCTGGACTTCGACAGCCACAAGGGCGAGGTGTCCTGGCCGCGCATGGTGCAGACGGTGAGTTCGGTCGCCGACCAGCTCGCGCGCCGCGGCCTGCAGCCGCACCCCTTCCGCTCCACTGGCGGCAACGGTGTGCACCTCCTGCTGACCTGGGCCAGTCCGCAGGACGCTTACAGCGTGCGCTGTGCGCTGGGTGGAGTGCTGACAGCCTGCGGGCTCAAGGACGGCGCTGGCGGGCTCGTGAAGGGCCAAGTCGAGGTGTTCCCGCGCCAAGACGAGGTGGGCCCCGGCGAGCACGGCAACCAGTTCATCCTCCCGCTGGCCGGTAAGTCCGTCCCGCTCGACCCGCTGTTCGACTACGAGCCGATGTCCAAGGAGCACGCCCTGGGCCTGCAGTGGCAGGACTCGGAGCCCGTGCCACCAATGGAGCGCCCGGTGCGTGCGGCCAGCGCCGGCGCAGCCGAGCCCGAGGCACTGAGCGTCGTGCGCGAGGCGCTGTTCGCCATCCCCAACGACCCGCTGTTCGGGGACGCACCCACGTACTTCCAATGGCGCGACCTGTGCTTCGCTGTGCACGAGGCCACGGCCGGCAGCGATGAGGGCTACGAGATGTTCGCCGAGTGGTCCGCGCAGAACCCGGCCCACGACGAGAAGTTCGCCAGGAAGCGGGTCTGGGACAAGGTGAAGGACGCCGACCGGCGCAGCAGCGGCGCGATCACACGCGGCACGCTGTTCCACACAGCCCGGCAGGCTGGCTGGGCTGGTGGCATGGCCCCCGAGCCAGACGCCGATGGCTTTGAGGATGTGGAGTCAGCGTCGGTCCGCGACTTGCCCGGCGCTGTCGTGGATCTGGGGCCGTCGCGCAGTGAGCAGCGCGCCGTGGCGCTGGCCGAGGAGCGCAACCAACTGTTCGAGGCGAAAGAGCACTGGAAAAAGGCTATCCTCGATGCCGCAGACGAGCGCGCTCTGATGACCGATGTGTGCCCCCAGGTTGCTGCCTGTGCGACGCTCGACTCGGTGGTGCGCGGGCTGCTCGCTGACGTGCTGAAGGGCAAGTTGGTGACGCTGGGGTCGAAGGCTTCGATCGCCGACTGCCGCAAGCTGATTGCGCCGCTCAAGAAGGAGCGCAACGTCGACGAATCCAACTGGACGACAGGATGGGTTTACGTCACAGACGAGGATGCGTTCTTTCGGATGAATAGCGAGGAAGTTCTGTCGATGCAGGGCTTCAACGCAAAGTTCAACCGGTTCCTACCACCGGCTGAGGAAGGCGAGTACCGAAAGACTGCCGGCTGGGTGGCGCTGGAGGACTACAGGCTGCGCACGGTCACCCGGCGCATTTACCTGCCCTGGGCTGGCCCGACCTTCGAGATGAACGGTGTTGAGTGCGCAAACCGCTTCCGGCCGTCTTCGATGCCCGAGCTGGCCCGCGAGTACACCCCGGCCGGGAGAGCGGCTCTGGCGCGCATCCAGGCCCATCTGCGGCTGATCGTGGGCGGCCGTGAGGATGCGCTGGGTGTGCTGCTGTCCTGGATGGCCTACAACGTGCAGTACCCGGGCAAGAAGATCCGCTGGGCCCCGCTCGTGAAGGGCGTGCAGGGTGACGGCAAGACCCTGATCGGGCGGGTGCTGGCGGCGGCCCTGGGCGTGTCAAACGTCAAGGACATTTCGCCCAAGGTTCTGAGCACCCAATTCACCGATTGGGCCCACGGCGCCTGCATCGGCATCCTGGAAGAGATCCGACTGAGCGGCCAGAACCGATACGAGATCATGGACGCGATGAAGCCCTATGTGTCGAACAGCACTGTTGAGATCCATCCAAAGGGATCTGCACCTTTCAACACCGTGAACACAATGAATTACCTCGCGTTCACGAACCACGCAGATGCGCTCCCGATTGACGATACGGATCGTCGCTGGTTCATCATCTTCACACCCTTCCTCCAGATAGCTGACCTCGAAAAGCTGGTGGGAGAAAGGGGGCGGTACTTCGATGTGCTGTACGACGATCTCGAACAGCATCAAGGCGAGATCAGGAAGTGGCTCGCTGAGTACGAACTGCACCCCGCTTTCAAGGCTGACGGGAACGCCCCGAAGACCGAAGAGAAGGGTTCGATGGCTGCTCTGAGCGTGAGCGCCGAGGAAGAAGCGATTGTTTCTGTGCTGGAGCGAGGTGCCGAGCACGTCACCGACAAAGTGCTTACTTTGCGCGGTGTGCGGAACGCTTTGAGCAAGTATGAGGATGTCATCGACATCAGCGAGAAGGATATTGCAAGGGTGTTAACGCGCCTCGGTTGGCTCAAGGTCGCGGGTCAGATCAAGTGGGAATCCAGGGCCGTTCGGGTCTGGGTGAAGGGTCTGGACGGCTCCAACACGGCCGAAATCCGGGCGCACCTGAGCCGGTCGGTCGAAATGATGTGTGACCTGGGGTCGGCGCACGACCTGTTCGCCTGATCGTGGCGAGGTCACGGATTCGGACGGTTTGGTCACACATGCCAAATTTGATGTGTGACCTCGCTAAGTCCTTATCCCTCTTACTCTTTTCCTACTTTAGTCACAGGTCACACATAAAAGTAAGTTGAAGAGGAGAGATAGGAAGAAAAAAGTTTTCGTTGCAATAGGGTGGAATTCAGTATTTTCTATGGCAACAAAAATTTTTCTCTGGAACGCTGGACGGAATAGGAAAAACGTGTGACTTGGCGTGACCTGTGACCTGACAGGCGGGCCGAAGAACAGGCTCTGGAACTTGCAAAAATTGCGAAATCGACTGAACTTGCAAAAATTGCGAGTTCGTCAGAAAGGCTCGAAATGGAGTTGAAGAACAGCACGCTGGATGACATCGCAACCGTCGTTGGGTTTTCAGCGACCCTTCGGTTGTCGGCTTGGTTCAGCGATGGCAACAACCTTTACATCCCGGCAGAGATGGTCGAAGACCACCCGCTTAGCAAGCTCATCGGGTTTTCAGCGGCAAAAGCGCTGTGCAAAGAGTGGCCTACGTGTTGGCTTGCAGTGCCCTCGGCCGGGCCGTATTACGAGGTGGATTTGCGCAGGCGGATGGTGAACCGCATGCTTGAGCAGGGATTCAACACCAGAGAGATCGGTAAGTTTGTCCACCTGAGCGAGCGTCGGGTTCAGCAGATCCAGCGAGAACTGGAAATGGCGGGATTGATTGACCCGTTGACTGTGGTCAAAAGAGTCAGGCAGAAAGCTCCCATAGAATCTACTGACGATTTGGTGTAGCAGAAAGACCCCTTGGGTTTTGTCCACAGGAAAGTGGTAGGCAAAACCTTCCAGAGAAAGACCCGTCCGGTTTCTTCCACGAGGTTTTTGCTGACTGCTGACAGCGGTAAGCCGAAATCGTCACGCAGAGAGCGCCCGGCCCGCAGCCGTGCAACCCGGGTAGAGTCGGGCGCCATGGACGAGACGAACGACTACCCAGCGGGAGCCCTGAAGATCACCCTGGTCAGCATGGTCCGGTCGTTCCTGCAGCTCGGCGACTCGCCAGAGGTGAAGCTGACCCTGGTGGCGAGCACTGACGACGGCGACCACCGGCTCGACACGGATCTCGATGTCGACGAGCTGGCCGACCTCCTGCAGACCTTGCAAGCGAAGGTCCAGGCGAAGGTCGCTGCGCCCATGTACGAGCGCCCTAAGCCGCTCAAGCCGGTCCACTGAGGGATCAGTGCTTCGGACCCTGCTGCGGGTCCACCAGCAGGCCGGCGCGGCGGATGGCCCGGATGGCCCGGATCGCGCGGTCGAACTCGGTGCGCTCGATCTGGTTGAGCTGCAGGTAGGCCAGCAAGCAGTCGTTGGCGGCCGAGCGTAGGATCTTGGTGGGCATGCCCTGTCGCTCCAGGCGGTCGAGGACGTTCATTCCGATGACGGTCAGACTGGCGACAGGGACGATCTGCTGGTGGTCGTCCTTCAAGCGCTCGGCGAGCGCTGCGATCATGCGAGTGACGGGCATCGTGCGACCTCGTTGTTCGTTTGTGGTTTCCACTGCGCGCCCGGTCGCTGGCGCTGCGCGGTTGATCGACGTTTAGGCCGCTGGCGTGGGCGGCCAGGGCCACCGGCCCGAAACGAAAATTGAACGGGCGGGTGGGGCTACCCCGGGGTGTGGAAATGAAAATTGAACGGGCGGGTGGGGCTACCCCCGGGGTTCACAGAGCGTGACGTTTCTGTGATGGGTCGCGCAAGCGCGGCCGTTGGCTGCGCGCCGAATTCGTGCGCCGGGCGCGTCTGTGGTGCATTCCCGCGGATTGGAAAATTCTCGACTCGTTGATTACGCGCGTAATCGTTCGTTCTGGGGCTCCGGCGCTGGCGCACGGATCTTTCGCGTTTTCGGGGTGCCGTCGGCCTTTTCTTGCGCGCTTCGTTGCGATCGTCTGGCGTTCAACGAAAGAGAGTGGCGCGCAGCGGCGCCAGCGTGAGCCCCTGGGCCCAGCGCGAGCCCTGAGCCCTGAGCCCGAGCTGCCCGGCCTGCACCCCTGAGCCCAGCGCGTGGCGGCGCCAGCGTGAGCCCTGAGCCCTGAGCCCTGAGCCCTGAGCCCTGAGCCCTGAGCCCTGAGCCCTGAGCCCAGCGCGTGGCGGCGCCAGCGCGAGCCCTTGAGCCCAGCGCGTGGCGGCGCCAGCGCGAGCCCTTGAGCCCAGCGCGTGGCGGCGCCAGCGCGAGCCCTTGAGCCCTTGAGCCCTTGAGCCCAGCGCGTGGCGGCGCCAGCGCGAGCCCTTGAGCCCAGCGCGTGGCGGCGCCAGCGCGAGCCCTTGAGCCCAGCGCGTGGCGGCGCCAGCGCGAGCCCTTGAGCCCA
>Ga0075156_10000038_pt1 | contig 55114 bp, 67 predicted proteins | sample JI81AbrownDNA_FD_70966 | JGI IMG/M metagenome (GOLD analysis project Ga0075156, IMG submission 70966) | Wastewater effluent complex algal communities from Wisconsin, to seasonally profile nutrient transformation and Carbon sequestration -... | ecosystem: Engineered > WWTP > Effluent > Algae...
AAGGTCTCGTACTTGATGGTCACATTCGGATTCGCTTTCATGAAGTCATCAAACATTTTCTGGTTGGCTTCATTGAACGCGGGAGCCTGATGTCCCCACACGCGGATCTCAACTTTTTCGTTAACCGCAGCAGGCGCTTCGGTCGCACCGCCGCCGCAGGCTGCAAGCAACAGGCTTGCCATCACAAGAATAAAAAACAGTTTTTTCATGCTTCTCTCCTTTTGATTAAAAATCTAATTTCACGACCGCCGTCAAATTAGCAGGACAGTCGGGATTCAAACCTTTTTTGACCGAGCGATAGAACGCCATCAATTGCAGGATGGGCAGATACAAAACGCCGCGCACACTTTCTGGAATATTCGACTCGAAACAAACATCCGCCTCCGACTCAGCGAAAGCTGCCACTGTTCCCCCAAGCATTTTCATCTCTGACAGTACCTTCGCTTCGTGTGTACGATTTGCATCCGAGAGCATGCCCACCACCACAGCATTCTGCTTCACCATGCTCATCGGCCCATGGCGAAATTCCATAAAGTGGAAGGGTTCGCTATGCGTGAGAGTCATCTCTTTCATTTTGAGATTCACTTCACAGGCAAGGCCGTAACGAATCCCTGAACCGAGAAAATAGAAGCGGTCGAAATCTAAATTCTCGCCAATGGCTTTGGCGTATTCTTCATACCTGCCAATTACCGAATTACCAATACCAGGTAGTTCCTTCATCGCTTCAACTAACTCGTCCCGCCCCGCCATCTTTGCGCATAAAGCGGTAACGGCCACGAACATCGAAGCAAAAGAACGCGTCTGTGCCACAGATTCTTCCTGTCCCTTTTCAATGACAATGTTCACATCTGCCATGCGCGAAAGGACTTCGTCATAGTTGCTGATGACAACCACGTCCCCGCGTTTTTCACTTTTGAATTTCTCAACGGCTTTCACGGTTTCGGTGGTTGTCCCTGAGCGGCTGATGGCAACCAACAGCGTCTTTTGATCTGTCAGAACCGTTTGCGAATTCAACAGCAGCTCGCCGCCAGAGACGGCTCGCGCCGTGCGACCTGTCAGTTCCTGATACATTGCCGCAGCCGAGAGCGAAAGGTAATACGTCGAGCCGCAGCCTGTGAAAATGATTTGGGTGTAGTCACCAGCTTTCGGCAAGTGCGAAGCGTTCACTACATCCAATGCCTGCGCCCAGGCTTGAGTCTGGGATTTGATCTCTTTGTAGGTGTGATAGGTTTCAATGTTCATGTGATCTTCAAAACTTTCATCGCATTTTCGCGATATATTTTTTTCAACACATCATCCGGCAAATACATGCCATGCACATACCAGCGTCCCTGGCCGGGGACTTCGCTGGTGTTGTAGTTGAAGTATTCGTCATCTGTTTCGAGGAAGCGATAAAACAAACGATACGAATCCAGATCCGGGCTGGCATCGGTGCCAAATAAAATACGGTTTTGGTATTGAATAAAAAATTTCCGCGCAGTATAGGGCTGCCTGCCAAGCTCGCCCAATCGCGCAGAAAAATCAATGTAATAGTTTGGACAATCATCGAGCATCTGCCCAACCCAGCCGAGATTCTCACCGTAACAACCGACATGCGCCCCAATAAAAATAGTGGATGAGTGACGGGCAACCAGGTTCTTGAAAGAATTCATGATGTTCATAAACGACGGGAACGGCGGACTGGTAAACGCCCAATCAGGATTCGCGCCAATCTCCTCCCAGCGTTCGTTGGTTTCATCAATCGGGTCAAAGAATGCAACAGGGTCGGCAACGTGAATCAAAACGGGCAACCCCAACTCCCCCGCCGTTTCCCAAATGGGAATGAGTCTTTCATCATCCACATCCACCAATTTTCCAGCGTCATCTTTGACATGCAGACCAAGCGGCTTCCAGATTTTGAGTCCCTGCGTGCCGCGTTCTTTTTGCGCGATCAATCGCTTCGCTGCCCACTCTGGAAATTGATTCCCCAACCTTTGCCATTGACTCCAATCCACACCGCCGAAAATTTGAAAGCGTTCAGGCGCGCCTTCCTTGAAATGTTTCAAATGAGCATCGAGGATGTCTTCCCCCCAGCCGCCATCGAGATCAACATAATGCGTTATACCGGCTTCATCAAGCAGGTCAATTAACTCACTCAATGGTTTCTTATCCCAACCGCCACCGAATGGTTCTCCCAGATGATCATGCGCGTCAATGGCAGGAAATTTAGGCTTGTTCACCAAAGTTGTTTTGGTAACAAGCTTGGATTGCGGGCGAAAGTTTTCAAGCAGCATGGCTCTCCGTTATGCAATAACAACTTTGATGTTTTGCTTTTTCAACGCCTGAATGAATTTTTTATCTGCTTTTGAATCTGTTACAAAAGTATTAATGCTGCTCAAAGGAGCCAGCAAGGCAGTGGACACGCGGTTTACTTTTGAATGATCGGCCACAAGGATCACTTCACGGCCGATTTTCAAAATTGCGCGGTCTGTCAGAGTTTCCTGTAGATAGTCATTCGTCAGCCCATGCTCAAGGCTTAGTCCGCGCGCGCCCATGATGACCTTATCCACGCGCAATTCGGCCAGCGCCTGCTCGGCAATATGACCGATAAAAGAAAGCTCGCTTTCACGCAGCTGTCCACCCAATGAAACGATGGTGATTTCTTTGATACCCGCCAGCGCATTTAACACAGGCAGTGAGTTGGTGATAACCGTCAAATTCTTTCGCTCGCGCAAGTGTCTTGCCGTTTCAAGCACGGTCGTGCCTGAACCCAGGAAAACAGTTTCGCCATCGGCGATCAGTTCCGCGGCAGCCCGGCCAATGCTGGATTTTTCATCCGCTTGCTCGCCTTCGCGCTGAAGAATGGGTAATTCAGGCGGAGCCTGTTCCACGGCAATCACTCCGCCATGCACCCGCTGGGCTTTGCCTTGCGAGGCAAGCGATTCGAGATCGCGGCGTGCAGTCGCCTCGCTGATCGAAAACTGCTCCACGATTTCGGTAACGCTCAAACGTCCCTGCCGGGAAAGCAGGAAAAGGATTTGTTTTTGTCGTTCAGGGGTCGGAGTAAATTCGCTCATAATCGATCATCAATCAATCATAAACAATCATAGCAGGTTTTTCGGAAATTTCAAGAGGGAACTTCAAGTGTCGAAAGTAAAAACTAACTTCGCCGAGCATGTGCCGAAGAAACCTTTAAAAAAGATAAAAAAATAAGGCAGAGAAAACAATCTCTACCTTATTTCATACGAAGTATTGACTTTTGACTATCTAAATAACGCCTACGCGCTTTCTAAACTTATACCCATATACATGATATATGCCACGCAGGGCTGATCCGATTGCAGTTATAAGGCAGAAAATTGGCATTTTTGATTTCATCGGATCCAATTTTAGTAGGGTTGATACCTTGGTATTGCTACCCTGTCGGCAAGGAAGTCGTTCTAAACAAAGCAATGACCGCTTCCCTAGAAATAGTAGGACTGGTTTGGTTACCCCGTTTAGTGTTCGCTATATTGTCATAATGGAACACCGTATATGGTGACCGCTAGTCTGGTTTTGTCCAATTATGGACGTAGAGCTGGATTGAAAAGAACAGCGCCCCATGTCGGGGCGCTGTTCTTTTCAATCAAGGAAATTCAAATCCGACCCGTTTCAGATCAATAACTCGCCACTGGTAATTTCTTCAACCACTTCATTTCGATCAGTTCTTTCAAGACAAAGTCTGCACCGTCGGCACGGGAAAGTTGCGTACCCGAACTCTTGCTGACATACCCCACCTGATACTGACCCATGTGTTCGCCATCCATCAGGCGTGGATAACGCACAACCGTCCAATCTAATTCAGACTCCTGAATCACCTTCACATTTGCAGCCGAATCCAGCACCACATCTTTTGCCAATAGATTGAGCAGAAATCCGATGAAGTGATCAATGAATTTGGGTTGATCTTCGGGTTGGCGTACCCCTGCGCCCGTTGTTGAAACCAGACGGCGTATTCCGTGCTTTTTCATTCCTGCAACGATATTTTTTGCAGAAGTTTCCATCATGTGCGGAACCGGCGGTCGGGTCGGTCCCAAGGCGCTAATGACAGCATCCTGCCCGGCAATCGCCTTCTCGACAGCCTCAGCATCCATCGAGTCGCCCTTGAATACAGTCAGGTTGGTGTCTTTCAATAAAAACATCTCGGGAGAGCGTACAAAGGCTGTCACAGAATGTCCTGCTTTCAATGCCTGCTTAACCACTTCCAAACCAACCCCACGCGATGCACCAAATACTACGATCTTCATAAGACTCCTTTGAGTTATTTTTTTATTGATTGATGGTTATAAAGCCAATAAGGCTTTCAACTGTTTTGCTACGAGACGCAGCGGGTCGCCGGTATGCGATGTGCGACTCAGGATGATCCCGCCTTCGATGGCAGAAACAATGAAGGTTGCCAATTCATCGGCTTTCGTTTTTGAGCATCCGCATTCAATCAACTTGTCATGGAAGGCGGTTTTCAACATTTGATATGCTTCGTGGCATGCTTCATTAATCCGTGGTGAAGTGGTCGCAGTCTCCATCGCTACAGCCGTCAGCGGACTACCCGCCGCAAAACCAGATCGTTCGACGTGCTCTGCAATATTCAGAATGAAGTCAGAAACCGCTTTGGGGGCATTGGAACTTTCTGTTAATCCCTGGCGAATCCGCTCGGCAGTTTGTTTTCCGGATTGAAGCACCGCCTCTGCCGTAATCTGTTCCTTGCCCTCTGGAAAATAATAGTACAACGATCCTTTTGGGGAACCGCTTTCCTTGATGATCTCGTTCAATCCGGTGCCGTGATAGCCTTGTTTTTCCAGTAGGGCACAGGTGGTTTGCAGGATTTGTTCACGGGCATTGCTCATGTCAGTCTCCGTCCAGAAAATGTCTTTTGTCATCTATTCAAAAGACGATTGCTGGATTATTATAACGACTGGTCTATATATAGTCAAGTCAGGAGCAAAAGAATGTCATCCCCCATATTGGTAGTCGGCGCGCTTGGAAATGTCGGCGCGGAAGTCGTAAGGCAGTTGCTTGCCAGAGGCGGGAACGTGCGCGCGGCGGATATGGATGTGAATAAACTCAGAGAGCGCTTTGGCAATTCCGTGGAGGCGGTTCGCTTTGACTTCACCGACCCATCCACGTTTGCAGAAACATTTACAGATGTGACGCGCATGTTTTACATGCGTCCGCCGCACATCACGAACATCCAGCAGGATATGGTTCCTTCAATGGATGCAGCGAAAGTTGCTGGCGTGAAGCATGTAGTATTTCTTTCTTTGATTGGGATCGAGAACGCGAAATATGTCCCCCACTACAAGGTGGAAACCTACCTGAAAGAGATCAACATGCAAACGACCTTTCTGCGCTGTAGTTTCTTCATGCAGAACCTGAACACCACCCATCGCAGGGAGATCAAGGAACGAAATGAGATTTTTGTCCCAGTGGGAAAGGCAAAAACTGCCTTCATTGATGCGCGTGACATCGGGGCGGTTGCGGCGGTGGCTTTACTGGAGGATGGACATGCCGGCAGAAACTACGACCTGACCGGCAGCGAACGGCTGGATTATTGGGAAGTAGCCAGGATCATGAGCGAGGTGTTGGGACGCAGGATCACCTACCGCAACCCGAACCCGCTTTATTTCCTGATCGAGACGATGCGCAGGGGTACGCCTTTCATGTTCGCTTTGGTGATGACAGGGTTGTACACCTCCACCCGGCTTGGCATGGCAGAACCGATCACAAATGAAGTCGAGAGAATAACAGGAAGAAACCCCATTACATTCAGGCAATACGTGATGGATTATGAAGATGCCTGGAAGTAATCTCAGGTTACCGAGTTCAAAAAATTCAGCATGAACGCCCCTGCCTGTCCTTTCATGCTTCAGGCTAAAACTCTTTCTTTTCCACGCTCACCCTGGTTCCACCGGGCATCTCCACGGTAACATCCCCAGGGTCGTAAGATACAAGTGGTTGAGACCAGCGAAAGATCCATTTTGCATCCTCCGGGCTGGCGTTGACGCATCCTCGTGAAGAGGGTTCCCCATAATTGTTGTGCCAATAGGTGGAATGAATTGCCACACCGGAGCCGACGAACAAACTGACCCACCCAACAGCCGGCAGACTCCAACCTGCCGACGCGCTTCCGCCGCTCAATGGGAGAGAGATCGCTTTGCGCCAGATCGGAAATTCACCCACCGGAGTTGCCCATGCATCCACGGGATTTCCCCAGGCATCATACAGTGCGCCACTGGAAATACGCGCAAAATACACCTCATTCTTTCCCTCGAAGCACGATAAGGTTTGATAATCAATGTTGACCACGATCCTTTTTTCTTCTGCTTCCGGGTTGATGGGAGCGATTTCCTCCGCAGTTAGTGGACGAAACGCCTCCGCCGGACCCCAGAACAGGTCGCCCGACCCGAAGCGTTCGTTTAGCCGATACCAGACTCTGCCATCCGACTCGGTGCGAATCTGATCCACCCAGACCACCTGACTATAGACGAACCGCGCCGGCAGACCAATGGATTCCCGATATTGGAGCCAAGGCGCGCGCGATGGCGGGTTATCGAGAATCAAGTCTACATAAGGAACGGTGACTTCGACCCACATGCCAGGACCCAGACTTGTACTTGGCAGAGTGGACACTTGCGAATTCGGCAAGTTACGCACGGGTTGCAGGTTTCCGCCCCACACATAACCATAGGGAGTCTCGACCCAGCGTTGATTGATCCTGCCGGGCATGGTTCCAACCACTTCCCGAATCCAAGGGACGACTTGATCCTCATACAGAGCGCCCACGATCTGTTCATTCCCATCTGGGCGCGCATATACATCCACCTTGCCAACCGTGATACGCCCCAACAGTTCCAACTGTTGTAATTCTGAAATCCCCTGCCAGGTAAATGGTCGAAAGGCAAGTGCGCCGGCGCCCAATGCGGCGATCTTTAGAAAATCACGGCGAGTGAGTGGATGTCTTGTCATGGACGGAATGATCGTGATGCTGGTCCGGCTGGCTGTTGTGATTGTGCATGTTGCCCATCATGAAAAAATGCGCCAGCGGGCAAAGCAATGCCAACCCCACATAGACGACTGTATTGACGGGGACTTTCAAGAGCAGGACGGTTGCCAAACCCAGAATGGGAAGCAGGCAGCACAACAGCATGATCCAGATATGACGTTTATTCATGTGAACCTTCCTTTACCCTTTCCGCTTTACAGGCGGAAGGGAAACAATGAGATTGCCATTTTTTATTTCAGCAGTAAATTCATCCAGAGGACGCGGCGGCGGACCGCTGACTACGTTGCCAACCATATCAAAATGACCGTCATGGCAGGGACTGATGTAATGTCCCTGGTCAGGATGCCAGGTAACACGACAGCCAAGGTGGGTGCAAATGTCAGAGAATACCCTTACTTCACTTTCACTCTTACGCAGAACGAACAAGCCATAGTTGGTTGCCGTCCGTTCCCATCCGTTGACCCTGGTGCGGGTAAATTCAAACCGGGTTGGAATGCCAATCGGATATCTTTCAAGCGAGCCAAGATCGATGATTAAATCGTCTTGCGTTTTTTCAAGCGATGGCGAAAGAAGATACAAAATGGAGGGAAGACCGATCCCAATGCCGATGAGAGTTCCGACGAACCCGGCAACCGATTTGATGAAGTCACGACGGCTGATATCTGTTTTGTGCGCCATTTCTTCCTCTTGTTATTTCAACTCCCATTCAAAGATGCGGGTGGGGGCATCCACGTTGGTAATGGTGAGGGTGAGCTTTGTCGCTCCATCCAGAATGGATTTACCATCCTGCGCCGCTGGAAAAATCAATTTTCCTTCCACATGATGACCACCGCGCGGCGCATCCCAGAGGGTTGAATTCACGCTGACTCCTGTATCGGTTAAGAGCGTTGCAGTTGCGGCTAGATCCATGCTCAGGTCAATCGAATGGGTGGTTAAGACTATATTGAATACAAGGGACTCGGCAGTTTGGTTAAGATCGAGCGGAGTGACTTCAAAGATGATCGCTCCCTGGTCGTCCATGCGGGTGGCAGAGTCAAATTCGGGGGAGGCTGATACCGTCGAAACAGGATCAGATGGCGGCTGGGTTGGAAGCGGGGATAAAGTCGCTGAACAGGCTGTGATAACAAAAGTCAAAATAATAAGGGCGGGAAGTAAGAGTCGTTTCATTTTGTCTCCAGAAGTACAGGTTGAAGTTTTTGTCGTTCACGATAAAGCACGAAGAGCATGACGCCAATTCCGATGAGGTTCATGGCGAGTCCGATAAGCATGAAGGGGCGCTGATAGCGGGTGAGAAAACTTGCCGCCGCACTCAAACCAAGAATGGGTAAAACATCGGTGACATGATGAATGCAACACGCGACCATCGCAGTGGCGGATGTGCCTCCGCTCGCGCCTACCATTGAGCCGGCATGTCCCATAGATGCAATTGGAATGAACAGGCGGAATCGGAGGATGGAATAGAGCGCGGCTTGAATACCAAAGCCGAGGATGATCGGGATGACATACCAGCGGTCACGGATGAATTGAGAAGAGGCGTAGTCCCAGCCCTGCGCCCAGGTGAGGATGCCGATGTAGAACGAGGCGATCAGCGCCGAGCCGAGCAGGAATGCCGCAAATGGAATGAAGAATCGTTTCATCGAAAATATTCCTTTTGTGTCATCATAGCCCTTGCAGTGGGCGGCGTCTTGCGCCAAGTGGCTGAACAAAGCGTAGGCAAAACTGCCTATGCCCTTCTTCAACGAATCTTTATAGGTCCTTTATATTCTTCGGGTAGGATTTATTGTCAAAAAGGAGTTCCCATGTGTGGTAAAGGATTTGGCAGTCTACTGTTTCCGCTTGTCGCGGCAAGTGTCATGGTGAAAGGATCGGCTGACCCAGCCCCTATGAACGCCTCACGAGCGACCTGCCCGAAGTGCAAAATGCAGATTTTGTCCTCCTACGAGTGGTGTCCGCAGTGCGGGACGGGATTGAAAGCCCAGGTCTGCTCCTATTGCGGAACACAAAATGAATCAAATATTCGCTCATGTTCGTCATGTGGCGCGCCAACAGGAGTTTCAGGAAAATTATGAACAGCTTCAATATGCATAGATATTATCCGATCGGGCAGGAGTTTGAAATCGATCCTGTGTGTGAAATGAATGTCGATCCAAAGACCCCGCCCTTTCAGGTCGTTCACAAAGGGAGGACCTATTACTTTTGCTCCGAGGTCTGCAAACATCTTTTTGAACGTGTCCCGGATCAATATGTTCGAATTGAAGAAGATAAAGTTTGAAATCGAATTTTTGAGTAATTTGGACAAAGCATGACGTATTAGGCAAAAATGCGTATGTTCAACTTGAGGGTGGGTGCTGTATAAGTGCGAACGATATTCGATCCAACCAGAAGGAGTTGAACCATATGAATAAGTTTTTGATTTGGAAGATTATGCCAGCGCTGATCATCGCCACGGTTGTCTTGAGCGCATGTGGCGCGCCGGCGGAACCTGAAATGACCGAACAACCTGCCCAGACCCAACCGGACCAGCCTGTTGCAGGGTTGGAGGGAACAGTTTGGGTTGCAGACGAGGAGGGCAACAGCATTACCGTGATCAATGCGGCGACGAATCAAGTCCTGACCACGCTTACCGGAGTCGAGGGCGCCCACAACCTACAGGTTGCCCCGGATGGCAAAACCGTCTGGGCTGTAAGCGGGCACGACTCACTGGCGATCATGATCGATGCCGTCACTTTTGAGGTTCATGGTGTCGTGCCGACCGGGATGATGCCCGCACATATCGTGCTGACACCCGATGGCAAAAAAGCGTATGCCACGAACGGCGGGGATAATACGGTCACCGTGATTGATGTGGAAGCAATGTCTGCAATTGCCACGATCCCGGTCGGCGAGTATCCTCACGGTTTGCGCGTCAGCCCCGACGGGATGTGGGTTTACGTTGCCAATGCCAAATCCACCACCCTGAGCGTGATTGACACCGCGCAGGATGTGAAGGTCGCCGATATAGAAGTTGGCGAGCGTCCTGTTCAAGTGGGCTTTTCGCCCGACGGTGAGTTTGTTTACTTCTCCCTCAACGGTGAAAACGCCCTTGGCAAGGTGGACGTTGCTGCGCAGGAACTGGTCGGCAAGGTGGATGTGGGCGGAGGTCCAATCCAGGTTTTTGTTACACCGAACAATCAATATATTCTGGTCGCCAATCAGGGGACAAAGGATACCCCAAGCACCACTGTGTCGGTTGTGGATGTCGCCACCTTCCAGGTGATTGCAACCATTGAAACAGGGCAGGGCGCACACGGAGTCGTGATTGATCCATCGAGCCGATACGCCTACATATCAAATATCTATGAAGACACGGTATCGGTCATTGACCTGGAGAAAATGCAGGTTGTCGCTACTGTTCCCACGGGCATGGCGCCCAATGGCATTAGCTTCTCGCCGCTTCCCGCGCCGGGGAATGCCCCTGCGGAAATTCAACTTGAAATCCCGGAGGGTGGCATGAATATGCCCATGCCGTGAGAATCTGAAGTTTACAGCCCAAGAATTCCCCTGTCGGTACACAATGACAGGGGAATTCTTATAGGCAATATTGCCTAAGCCCGAATACGCCACGCGGCTCTCCTATTCGATTGGAAACATACCTAAAATGGAGAATATCCAAATGATCGAGGCGTTCCATGACCACACCTTCCTTCCTGATTGTTGATCTGCCCTGCGACATGGCTTTGCAGGCGGCGAAGAAAAAATTATCGCAAAGCGGCTTGCGGGCTTTGCAAACATTTGACTTGCACACGGCGCGGCTTACCCAGCAGGATTGTCCCTGCCCGCATCATGGCACCGAGGAATGCGATTGTCAGATGGTTGTGCTCATGGTCTATGGCGAGACCCCCGATGCTTCGACTTCGCTCAGCACAAGCCCTGTACCGCTGATCCTGCACGGAAGTGACGGACAGACGCGCTTCTCCATTGCCGATGATCCATCCCAACGGATAGATAAAAAGTTGGTCGCCTCCATCAAAGAGGCATTGGATATCAAGGCGGCAGTATCTGTTTGACAACAATCAGCATAGGCAATTATGCCTATGGATTCCTGCGTCAAATTGCGCTGGAATAACCGAGGGGAAATCCTTATATTCAACCCCTATTCCAACTTTGCAGAGGAACCATAATGAAGAAGATTTTATTTTTTACAATTACGAGTCTCGCTTTGATCTTGTCGGCTTGCGCGCCTGCCACAACCTCCAGTGAGGACATGCCAATGAATAATGGTAATTCAGGCATGGCGGATGGAACGCCCACCCCGGGCAGCATGATGATGGATAACCCCGAGGCTGCGCACATGATGGAGCCGATCACGGCTCCCAACGTGCAGCCAGCCACGGAATCCGAAGGAGGACAGCCGCTCGAATATCGCGAGGAGAATGGCGTCAAAGTTTTTGAATTGACTACGAAAGCGGTACAGTGGGAGATTTTGGATGGGGTGACTGTGACTGCCTTCACGTATAACGGAACCGTGCCCGGACCGATGATCCGCGTTACGGAAGGGGATCAGGTGCGGGTGATCGTAAAGAATGAATTGCCCGACCCCACCACGATCCACTGGCACGGCGTGGAAGTCCCCAATGCAATGGACGGCGTGCCGGGCGTCACGCAGGACCCGATCCAGCCGGGTGAGACGTTTACTTACGAGTTCACCGCCAAGCCTGCTGGGACGTTCATGTATCACTCGCATTATGAGGGCGATGTGCAGGTGGGCGCAGGGCTGTACGCGCCGTTCATCATTGACCCAAAGGAACCGGATGCCAATCCACCCGTGGTGGATAAAACCCTGATGATCTCGGAATGGCGTATGACCGATGGGACAACCTATGCTGCCATGCCCATGAGCGGGATGGAACCCAATTACTTCACGATCAACGGCAAGTCCTTCCCTGCCACCGAAACCATCACCGTCAAGAAAGGCGATCTGGTTCGGCTGCGCTTCATTGCCATTGGTCAGTTCATCCACCCGATGCATCTGCATGGAGTTCCTTTCAAAATTGTCGCAACCGATGGGCATCCGGTCCCAGAGGCGGCGCAGTTGACCAAGGACACAGTCAGCGTTGCCCCAGGCGAACGTTACGATATTGAATTCATCGCCACCGAAACCGGTCAATGGATGTTGCACTGTCACATCCTGCACCACACCACCAACGACAACGTCGAGCCGGGCGGCTTGATGTTGATGATCGAAGTCGTTGAATAAAATACTCAAGGAGAGAGTAAAAATGCGAAAGATGTTCTTTATCAGTATGTTGGTTTTGCTGGCAGGTGTATTGGCGGCTTGCGGCGGCTCCGCACAGCCTGCCGCCCCGGTCGAGTCAGGATCGTCGAGGCCGGTAAATATCCAGATTGAGACCAATCCAAGCCCTGCCATGATGGGCGACATGGAATTGATCCTGATCATCACAGATGGAGACGGCAAGCCCATCGAAGGCGCAACAGTGGATGTCTCCGCCGACCACACGGACATGACCGGCATGGGGATGAGCGGTCTTGCCACCGAGCAGGGCGGAGGGCGCTATTCGATCAATGCCAACTTCAGCATGAGCGGCAATTGGAAAATATCCGTGTATGTCCGCAAGGATGGTCTGGATTACAAGGAAGATATCGAGTTCAGGGTGCAATAATGAGCCGCCCGAAGCAGATGCCATTCGACGTGGCATCTGCTTCGGGCGGGCAGGGTTTATTCATGAATAACAAACAAAGACGACAACACATTCAACAAAGAAACAGAAAACAAAAACTGGTTTCAGGGATCATCTGGAGCGGAATTGGGCTCGCTGTACTGGCGATCCTTGGTGTCATGGTCTGGCAGGGAATCAGACCGGCGGCAGGCGAGGCTGTTCCGATCATGAAGAGCGATCCGCATCTTGCCACCGACTCTGACTCAGGACAATATAATTCCGACCCGCCAACATCCGGATTGCATTATGCAACCGAAGCCCAGGCGGGATTTTATGATGAGAATATCTATACCTATCCAGCCGCTTATCTTGTCCATAACCTGGAGCACGGGTATGTGATCATCTGGTACAACTGCAACCTGTTGGAAGAGACAGGATGCGCGGAGTTGAAATCACAGATCCGCACAGTCATGGATGACCTGGGCGGCGTGAAACTGATTGCGTATCCCTGGAATTCCATTGATGTTCCGGTGGCAATAACCTCCTGGGGGCGGACTCAAAGGTTCGAGATCTTCGACACGGAATTAGCCAAAGCCTTTTACCGCGCCAATCTCAATCGCGCCCCCGAACCCAACGCCCCATGAGGGAACGAAGTGTCGACAACCACCTTGAATGCCTCTAAAATAACGAATGTCTTCCAGTGGGTAAGCGCCCATTGGTTTGCCGTTTTTCTGACCATCTATGGTGTTTGGGTGTTTGTCCCCTTTCTTGCGCCTATCTTGATGCAGATCGGCTGGACGGGCGCAGGCAGGGCGGTCTATTTCATTTATTCGTTCTTCTGTCACCAACTCCCTGAACGCTCCTTCTTCTGGTTTGGCGAAAAGACCATGTATTCCCTGGGCGAAATCCAGGCGGTCTGGCAAAACACATCCAATCCCATGATCCTGCGTCAATTCATCGGCAACGAAACGATGGGCTGGAAGGTGGCGTGGTCGGACCGCATGATCTCGTTCTATACCAGCGTGTGGCTTTTTGCAACATTGTGGTATCCATTCCGTCACAGGATCAAGACTCTGAGTTGGTGGGGATTTATTCTGCTCCTACTACCGATGGCGCTGGATGGCGGGACGCACATGGTCAGCGACTTTGCAGGGATTGGAAACGGATTTCGTGATACAAATGCATGGCTGGCAGTGTTAACGAACAACGCCTTTCCCGCAACGTTTTACACAGGTGACGCGCTGGGATCGTTCAACTCACTCATGCGCTTCATCACCGGACTTTTGGCGGGCTGGGGTCTCGTCTGGCTTGCCTTCCCTTTTATTTTTCAGTCACAAGTTTATAATCAGCAATTGGATACATTAAGCCATGCCAAAATCATCGAGCAAATCAAAAACCAAAATACGCATTCTCCTGGCGGATGACCACCATATCGTCCGTGCGGGGGTGAGGCAACTGCTGGAGAGTGCGAAAGACCTTGAGGTGATTGCCGAGGCGGGGGACGGGGAGGAGGCGCAGGCTCTCATCCAAAAACATAAACCGGATGTCGCCGTGCTTGATATCCAAATGCCAAAAGCCAGCGGCATCGAAGTGACGCGTTGGGTGCGTGCCCATCTGCCCGAAGTGGGTGTGTTAATCCTGACCGCTTATAACGATGATCCCTACGTGATGGCGGTTTTGCAGGCAGGCGCCAATGGTTATGTTCTCAAAACAGGGCAGGCGGATGATCTGATCCAGGCGGTGCGTGATGTCTATGAAGGCAAGTCTGCACTCGATCCGTCCATCACCAGCAAGTTGATGTCCACCATTTTCAAAGGACCGGAAAAAAAGATCGTCGAACCACTGACCGACCGTGAACTGGATGTGCTGCGACTCGCGGCGAAGGGTTTCACCAACAAATCCATCGGTGTGCAACTCAATATCAGCGACCGCACGGTACAGGGACATCTTGCGCACATCTTCGCCAAACTGCAAGCCAATAGCCGCACCGAGGCGGTCATGCGCGGGGTGGCGCTGGGGTTGATTTCACAAAGTTCGGGCAATATTACAGAAGAATGAAACGACTCCTGCCGGGCTGGCGCGGTCTGACGCAACTCTTTGCGGTCACGGTTCTGCCGCTGACGCTTTTGTTATTGTTCATTGCGTTCGGCGGGGTTAATATGCACCAGCAGGACATGCGCACCCTGGTCGGAGAACGTGACGAACGTGCCGTGCAGTCCGCCGCCGCCGCCCTGCAATCCGAGCTTCATCATCGCATGGCGGCCGTTACGAGCATGGCGGTGCTGGCATCCGAGGATATTTCCTTCATGGATATATTCGCCACTACCAATGACCTGGCAAAAGACTTCAACGGGGGGATTGCCTTCCTGAATGCGGATGAACACTTAATCGAAACGACGGGGAATGACAGATTTTGGGGATGGGTATCTCAAAACTCCAGGTCGATCAAACTCGCGTCTTCATCCAGCCCTGAACTTGTTTTCTCCGACCCAATCCTGGATCCCAACTCCAGCCAACTCTTTGTCATCATCTCAGCCTATTCTGACTCCCGTGATGTGATTGTCGCAGGCGCGTTTTCCCCCGAGGCGCTTGCGTCCGAAACCCTGACGCCCACCTACCCAACGGGCAGTCACGTGACCATCTATTTGCTGGATGATTCCCGCCGTCTTTTGTTCGTCAGTGGCGCGCTCGAACAGGAAAGTCTGGAGGCGGATCACCCAGGTGTGAAGGAAGCACTAAGCGGGAAGAGCGGTGTTCTCTATGTAAAGAAGGAGGCAACCGAACATGTGGTTGCCTACAGCCCGATTGAAGCAACAGGCTGGGCATTGATCACAGAGGAGGAATGGGAAATGGTGGTCAGCCCTTCCCTGCAATTGACCCAGATGGCTCCGCTGGTGATGGTGCCAGCCTTCATCCTGGCGTTGATCGCCATCTGGTTCGGCGCCAAACAGATCGTCCAGCCCCTGCAAAAACTTGAGTCCAAAGCGGCGGCGCTGGCATGGGGAGACTTTGATGCCATCAAAGAATCTGTGGGCGGCATCTCCGAAGTACAGCATCTGCAAATGGAATTGACTGAAATGTCCCGCAAGGTGCAGGCGGCACAGGAGGGATTGCACGATTACATCGGCGCAATCACCTCTGCTCAGGAGGAGGAACGCGCCAGACTGGCTCGGGAATTGCACGACGACACCATTCAGGCGGTCATCGCCCTGAAACAGCGGGTGCAACTGGCACAAAAATTGGTCAAGGACCAAAATGGGAAACAATCCCTCAAGGAACTTGAAACACTGGCGGAGCAAACCATCGAAAATCTCCGCCGCCTGACGCGAGCATTGCGTCCCATTTATCTCGAAGACCTGGGACTGGTCACCGCGTTGGAAATGCTGGCGCGGGAGATCAGCCAGGGGGCTTCCCTGGTCGTGGAGTTTCAAAAGACCGGCAATGAACGCCGTCTCTCGCGCGAAGTGGAGTTATCGCTGTATCGCATCGCGCAGGAGGCGCTCAATAACGTGGTCAAACATTCCGGGGCGACCCGCGCCGATTTGTCCATTCGTTATACGGATTCAGAAATAACCTTGATAATCGCAGACAATGGCAATGGTTTCATCACGCCTGCCAGCCCGACGGAATTTGCTCCCAACGGGCATTTTGGACTGCTCGGTATTCACGAACGCGCGGACCTGATCGGGGCACGGCTGGGAATTGAGTCCATCCAAGGACAGGGAACCAGGGTCGAAATTCGCTTGTAAAGCGATAAAGGTCATAAGCCATTTTGCCTACCGATTTCCCCGCCATCCTGCGCTCATGCAGGGGCGGCGATTTGCGTATCATGGTGTCATATCCTTACCGAACAGGAAGACTCATGAGCACTGATACTGTCAGTCCCCCCTTTCCATCCCAAACAGAACGTTTGAAAATATTTTTACATGCCCTGCTATTTGTGATCGGCTTCTCACTGGTGTTTGTGATCGGCTGGGGCGGCTCGGTGACGGCGCTGGGTCAATTATTCGGCGCATACAAGCGGGTTATCGCGCAATTAGGCGGCGTGATCGTGATCATGTTCGGATTGGCGACTCTGGACGTGATTCGCCTCCCCTGGTTTTATTATGATACCCGGACGGAATACACGGGTCAGCGCGGAACCTATGGTGGGTCGGCGTTAATGGGCATTTTCTTTGCAGCAGGTTGGAGCCCATGCATTGGCGCCACACTGGGAGCGATCCTGACAATGGGGCTCAGCCAGCAAACGGTCGGACAGGCGATGTGGCTATCTTCAGGATACTCGCTGGGCTTGGGGATTCCCTTTCTGGCAATGGCGCTTGGTCTGGAGCGCGCATCGGGCTGGATCAAACGCATGCGACCCTACCAAAAGTATTTCAAGATTGCCAGTGGTGTTTTCATCATTGCCATTGGTGTTCTGCTTCTCACGAACACAATGAGTCTGATTGCGATCTGGGCATTCAAGAATGGTCTATATATCGAAAAGTTCACCCTGTTCTCCGCCGCGCCGACATACTTCACCGCCATCCTTGCCGGATTATTGTCATTTCTTTCGCCCTGCGTCCTGCCGCTCGTGCCTGCCTATCTTGGTTATCTAAGCGGGCACACAATACAAAGATCATAATATTTTTAGAGAAGATACCCTTATGGATTCCCCTATTAATTCGGAAGATACCATTACCTTTAAACGAACCCATTTTTATTCGGTCCTGGTGATACTGGCTTTCGCCATTGGCATATTGACGGGTTATGTTGTCTGGGGACTTGCGCCCCGCTCACAACAAGCGATGGTCAATAACCCACCTGTTGCCCAGGGACCCATTGTCGAAGCGCCGGCAGCAACACAGGCGCCGCAGTTCACCCGTTATGACATCCCATTCGAAGGCTTCCCCAGCCAGGGACCGGTGGATGCGCCAATCGTAATTGTCGAGTTCAGTGATTTTCAGTGTCCGTTCTGCAAACGCTTCCAAGACGAGACGGCTGCTCAATTGCTGGCGGCATATCCTGATCAAATCCGTTTTGTCTATCGTCATCTCCCCCTGACATCCATTCATCCCGAAGCCTTTCCATCGGCGGAAGCCTCGATGTGCGCCAACGAACAGGATGCCTTCTGGGATTTCCATGACAGGATTTTTGAGAATCAGGACAGGCTTGGGCGTGAGTTGTACCTACAGATTGCCGCTGATCTTAATTTGGATGCTGTCACTTTCGAGGAGTGTCTGAATTCGGGCAAATATAAGGATGCCATCCAGCAGGATATGGATTTTGCGCTCAACCTCGGGGTTCAATCCACCCCCACATTTTTCATCAACGGGCTGGCAATCGTTGGCGCACAACCCCTTGAAGCGTTCAAGCAGATCATCGATCTGGAGTTGGCTGGAAAAATTCCATGAAACAGGTCTTCCTCATATCATTGTTTCTGCTTGTGACACTGACCGCCTGCCAGAGCAGTGTCGAAGAGATTACGGGCAAAGAGGTTACAACCGCTGGCGGTTCCTATAAAAACATCACCCCTGCCGATTTGGACACGATGTTGAAGAACAAGGATCTTATCCTTGTCAATGTGCATATTCCTTTTGCAGGGAACCTTGCCGATACAGACCTGTCCATTCCCTACGACCAGATCAGTGCGCCAGAAAATCTGGCGCATTTGCCAGCGGATAAAAATGCAAAGATCGTGCTGTACTGCCGCAGTGGTCGCATGAGTGAAATTGCGGCGACGGAACTTGTTTCGCTGGGGTATACCAATATCTGGAATCTCGAAGGCGGCATGGTCGCATGGGAACAGACAGGACGCGAGATCGAAAAATAGGATAGGCAGAATTGCCTATAAGAGCCTCGGTAATATGGCTCTCGTTGAAGCCGTCTTTTAATTGCATAATACAAAGGAAAGGAGACCTGCTTATGACAACCACTATGCATGACCCCGTTTGCCACATGGATATCGATCCTGCCACTGCTGCCGGCACATCCGAATACAAGGGGCAGACGTATTATTTTTGTTCGCTTGGTTGCAAGAAGGCGTTTGACGCCGATCCCGAGAAGTATCTCGGCAAGACTGATGAACACGCGCATCATCATTAATTCCATTCTCTTCTCCTCAGGTAACCTGCCCGCCGGCAGGTTATTTTATTTTTGGACAATTTTCCGAAACAAAATCTTCAATCACTCTTTGCTTCACCTTTACAGAACCTTTATACACACCTGATATTCTTGGACCATCAAGAAAGGAGCAAATCATGTTTCTGATGTGGATCGTCCCCTTATTACTTGTCGGCTTGATCGTCTATGGCGTTTCTGGCAACAACCTGGTCAATGCGTTCAAGCCCGTTACAAGCCGTACCTGCCCCAAATGTGGACAGGCTGCGCAAAACGACTGGAAAAACTGCCCGCACTGCGGACAAACTTTATGAAAGGAAGTCAAAATGAAAAAAGTTAACTGGTGGATCGTTGGCATCGTGGCTGTCCTTGCCGCCGTGTTCCTCTTTGGAGGCGGCATGATGTACGGCAGCTGGGGTAACCGTGGATATGGCATGATGGGCGGTTATGGCATGATGGGCAACTGGGGTTTGTCTCCCTTCGGCTGGTTCGGCATGGGATTGGGTATGATCTTCATGTGGCTCATCCCCATCGGCATCCTCGCGCTCATTGTGTTTGGTGTGGCATCCCTGGTGCGAAATACAGGAAATCCTCCCCAAGCCACATCCCTGACGCCCTGCGTCAACTGCGGAAAAGGCGCCCAAGCCGATTGGCAGACTTGCCCCTACTGCGGCACTGCCTTGAAATAAAGTACCATCGCGCTCTCAAAATAGCCTGTCGGAAGATAGGCTATTTTGCTTATATGCCACTAGGCTGAAATCCGCTCCCTTAGGTCGTCCAATGGATATACACTATTGTCATCTTTATAAAAGGTAGGCAACCATGACTGTCCGTGACCCTGTATGTGAAATGGAAATCGAACCCCAAAGTGCCTTCGCCAATCGCGAACACATGGGGCAGACGTTTTATTTTTGTTCAAAATCCTGCGTGGATCAATTTGACAAGGATCCTCATCATTATGTGATGACATCCGCGACGACAGGCTTTAACCCCGAGCGGACTTTCACCCGCATCGAACTACCCGTCGCCGATCTGCCGTTTTACAAACCTGTCACCGGCCTGGAAACTGGTTTGCGCGCCTTGGAGGGCGTTCATCAAGTAACCACCAATGCAGGCGCAGGTGTGCTGCAGGTGGAATATGATCCAGGGTTGGTAAACATTCCGCAAATGGCGGCGGTGATCCGCTCGGCGGGATTCCAACCTGGTGGGTCGAACATCAAACTCGGAATCGAAAACCTGCGCTGCGCCTCCTGCGTGAAGTTCATCGAGGAGGAACTGAAATCCACTGATGGCGTTTTGAGTGCAACGGTCAACATCGCCACGCAGGAAGCGAGTGTGGATTATCTCCCCCAAAAGACGACCCTTGCACAATTGAATGCGGCTATCGAGGCTTGGGGATACAAACCACGTCAAGCCATTAGCGACGCACCAGTGGATAAACAGGAAGAGGCGCATGCTCGTGAATATCGCCGCTTGATGAGAATGTTCTGGTTCTCGGCAATTGTGTCTGTGCCAGTATTGCTGTTCGCATACCCGCAGTATGTCCCTCTAATCCGAGACCTGTCAATGGAGACCATCCGCTGGGCATGGATTCTTTCTGCCATAGCCACTCTCCCTGTGTTGTTCTATTCAGGCTATGACTTCTTCACGGGCGCATGGGCGGCGTTCAAGCATCGTTCTGCCAACATGAACACCTTGATTGCGCTGGGCACAGGGGCGGCTTGGTTGTATTCGACTTTTGCCATTGCCCTCCCAACTGTATTCCCCGAAGGTACATCCGAACCATTCTATGATGTTGTTGCGGTCGTAATTGCTTTGGTGGTTTTGGGTCAGGCTTTGGAGTTACGCGCCAAGGGACAATCCAGCGCAGCGATAAAAAAATTACTGGGATTGCAGGCAAAGACAGCGCGCGTAATCCGTGATGGCAAGGAAATGGATCTGCCTGTCGAAGAAGTTCTTGTTGGCGACGTGATCCAGGTGCGTCCTGGCGAGAAAGTACCCGTGGATGGCGTCATCGTCGAAGGCAGTTCTGCGGTGGACGAGTCCATGTTGACAGGCGAGTCACTGCCTGTTTCCAAAAAACAGGGCGATGAAGTCATCGGGGCGACCCTGAATAAAACAGGCGCGTTCAAATTCCGCGCCACGAAGGTTGGCAAGGATACGGCTCTCGCCCAAATCGTAAAAATGGTGCAGGACGCACAGAACTCCAAAGCGCCGATTGCCCGACTCGCCGACACCATCTCTGGTTACTTCGTTCCCATCGTGATGATTCTTGCCGTGTGGACGTTTGTCATTTGGTTTGTGATTGGACCTCAACCGCAATTGGTGTATGCACTCGTCACCAGTGTGACCGTGCTGATCATTGCCTGCCCCTGCGCGTTGGGTCTTGCCACGCCCATGAGTCTGATGGTCGGCATTGGCAAAGGCGCGGAGCATGGCATCCTGATCCGTTCGGGCGAAGCCCTGCAAACGGCGCGCGCCATTCAAACCGTGGTGCTGGACAAGACAGGCACGATTACAAAGGGAAAGCCTGAGTTAACGGATGTCATCCTTACCAATTCCATGAATGGTAACAGCCATCAGCTGTTGCGTCTGGTGGCATCCGTTGAGAAGGTCAGTGAACATCCCCTGGCGCAAGCCATCGTGGATGGAGCACAGTCCCGCAAGATTGAATTAACAGAGGTCAGGGAGTTTGAAGCCAATCCAGGTCACGGCGTTTCGGCTAAAGTCGAAGGAAGAAGCGTTCTGATCGGCAATCTCAAGCTGATGAATCGCGAAAAGATCGCATTGGGTGACTTGGAGGAAAAATCCAAATCACTTGCCGACGATGGCAAGACCCCCATGTTTGTTGCAGTGGATGGCAAAGCCGCTGGCATCGTTGCCGTGGCAGACACGGTCAAGGAAGATTCTGCGGAAGCGATCAAAGCCCTGCAAGGGTTGGGTATTGAAGTTGTGATGATCACAGGCGATAATCGCCGCACCGCTGAAGCGATTGCCCGCAAGGTCGGGGTCACGCGCGTGCTGGCGGAAGTATTGCCCGAAGATAAGGCAAACAACGTTCACCTGTTGCAAGCGGAAAACAAAAAAGTCGCGATGGTTGGTGATGGCATCAACGATGCCCCCGCTCTCGCGCAGGCGGATGTCGGTCTTGCCATCGGCACAGGCACGGATGTCGCCATCGAAGCCTCGGACATCACGTTGATCAAGGGCAGTCTCAAAGGCGTTGTGACCGCCATCGAAGTCAGCCGCGCCACGATGACGAATATCTATCAAAACCTGTTCGGCGCGTTCATCTACAACACGCTTGGCATTCCTGTCGCAATGGGGTTGTTATTCCCCTTCTTTGGTTTGTTGCTCAGTCCACTGATCGCGGGCGCGGCGATGGCGTTCTCCTCGGTGACCGTTGTTGGCAATGCCAATCGCCTGCGCGGGTTCAAGCCCAAGTTTAGCGTGCGGTGATTCGTGAAGATAGAACTGTTTTACTTTGATGGTTGTCCATCCTGGGAAATTGCCTTGAAGAATCTCGAAACCGCGCTGCAGAATGAAAATATTATCGCACATATCTTGACGATTAAAGTTGTGGACGATGAAGATGCGATTCGATTGAAGTTTCTCGGCTCACCGCATTTTCGGGTGAATGGAAAGGATTTATGGCATGAGGAACGCGAGTATTATTCGCTGAGTTGCCGCGTCTATTCCACCCCCGAAGGAATCAAAGGATTTCCCACTGTCCATATGCTACGGGAAAAACTCCGTTTACTATCTGGGTAGCCAAAATGAAAAACTCCCCCTTTATCACGTGGATGACCTGGGCTTTGATTCTCGGAATGTTCTGGACTGTGTTCTCGCGCGTCTCGCCCGACCAGCCTAAAGCGCAGCAGGATGCAGTTGCCAAGGAAGGCTTCACTGCCCCCAACTTCACCCTCGACCTACTGGACGGCGGTACAGTTGCGCTTTCCGATTTACGCAGCAAGGTGGTGCTGGTCAATTTCTGGACATCGTGGTGCCCACCCTGCCGTCTGGAGATGCCAGCCATCGAAAAGACGTACCGCAGTTACAAGGACATTGGCTTTGTGGTCATCGGCTTGAACCTCACCGCCCAGGATTCAGAACAAGCCGCGGCTGATTTTGCAAAAGAAATCGGTTTGACTTTTCCCATCGCGCTCGACCGCGATAATGCGATTGGGAACCTGTATCGCATCACTGCCCTGCCGACTTCGTACTTCATTGATCGCAAGGGTGTGATTCGTTCCGTTGTGGTTGGCGGACCCATGAGCGAGGCATTGATTCAATCCAAGTTGGAAGAGCTATTGCGGGAGGGCGAGTAATGTTCCCTTACCTTCGACTTGGACCCTTCCTGCTTCAAATGCCATTGTTGATGTTGTTCATTGGTTTTTGGATCGGCTCAACATTCACCGAGCGTGAAGCTGCCCGACTTGGTTTAAACAAGGAGAAAATCAACAGCCTGATCGGGTACGGATTGTTCGGCGGGATTCTCGGCGCAAGGCTTGTCTATGCTGCGCAATATGCCTCAGTTTATGTGGCAAACCCATTGGGCTTGTTCTCGCTGAGCACAAGCACGTTTTCTCCCATCGGAGGTTTTCTAATCGGTATGTCCACAGCCTTGATATATGGATATCGTCAGAAACTTCCGCTTCGCCGATCATTGGATGCGCTCACGCCTGGGTTGGCATTCTTCATGATCTCAATCGGTGTCTCCCACCTGCTCAGCGGAAATGCCTACGGCTCGCCGTCTCGTGTCCCTTGGGCAATGTACTTGTGGTCTGATTATCGTCACCCAGCGCAACTTTATGAAATCTTTCTTGCGCTGGCGATCTTTACACTCGTGCTTCCAAAAGTTCTTCCAGCCCGCGCGCCAGGAATTCGCTTTGCGCAATTCGTCTCTCTATCCGCGCTGGCGCGAGTCTTTCTCGAAGCCTTCCGCGGCGACAGTGTACTCTGGCTGGATGGCTATCGCGCCGCGCAAGTGATGGGGTTGCTTGTTCTTATTATTTGCATTGTCGTGTTGAACCAATGGGAAAGGATCGAACCACATGAGACAAGCATCTGATAAAAAACGTTACATCCCTGCCTTGAGCTTTCGCTGGCTCACGCCATTGTATGATCCTCTGCTCAAATGGATCATGCGCGAGGAAACTTTTAAACAAAGGTTGATCCAACACGCGAACATTCGTCCAGGCATGAAGGTTCTCGATCTCGGCTGCGGCACAGGTACGCTCACCATCATGCTCAAAAAAATCCATCCGAACGCGCAGGTTACAGGCGTGGATGGCGACCCTGATGTATTGACAATTGCGCTAGATAAATCTCGCGGTACGGATATTCAATGGGATGAAGGACTCGCCTCCGCCCTACCCTATCCTGATTCCACCTTCGACAGAGTAGTCACCAGCCTGGTCATTCACCACCTGAACACGGACGATAAACGGCTCGCATTCAAGGAAATCCATCGTGTGCTCAAACCAGATGGAGAATTGTATGTACTCGACTTTGGCGCGCCGCATTCTTCAACGACACGTTTCATGACGACCTACATGCGTCGTCTCGAAGAGACGGCTGATAACTTCGACGGGTTGATCCCGCGCTTCGTAGCCGAGGCAGGCTTCGGGTCTGTAAAAGAAGCGGAGAACTTCGTCACAGTGTTCGGTCCGTTATCCATCATCCAAGCAGTGAAAGGAACTTGATATGACTCAAATCCAAATTTTTGTGATTCTTTCGGGAATCGTGTTGACCGTATTGATCGCCTGGTATTTCTGGTTTGCCCCCAAGGCGCAGACCCGTGCGGCTGTTTCTGCTTCTGGCGCGCAGGAGGTGGCAATCACAGTGAAAGGCGGTTACACCCCCGACGTGATCGTGGTGCAAAAAGGTCGCCCCGTGCGGTTGACCTTCACGCGCCAGGAGAGTTCGGCGTGTTCGGAAAAAGTATTGTTTCCCGATTTCAATCAAAACGCACTATTACCCGAGGGCGAGCAAGTGACATTGGAATTCACCCCAGCCAAAGAAGGTGAATATGGTTTCCAGTGCCAGATGGGCATGTTGCGCGGCAAGCTGATTGTAGAGTAAAGTTGATTGGAAGATTCAAAACATGAAACACACAAATATCCACATGCCAAATCTTTCCTACATCGCGGCGTTTGTCATTGGCGTGATCTTTTTTGCCGTATTATGGAGGATGTTATTCGGCTCGGCATCCAGTCTGGTGGTTCTGGCTGGCATGATTGGAGCCGCCACCGCTGTGACTATCTTCTGGCTCAGGAATGAAAATCAACATCATGGAAAGGGAAAATAATGACGCTGGACCAAAACGAAATCATCCCTGCCCCTCCACAACCGGAATACAAAACGGCTTGTGGAGGAAAAATCAAGGATCCATCCAAATATCCCAGCGCAGAGTATCACGGCGAGAGGATATATTTCTGTACCCAGGCATGTTTGGATGTATTTCTTTTGAACCCCGACCCTTTTATGGCTGGTGAAATCGAACACCCTCTTGATTAATTCAATATGACAATCAGGAAATCATTTCTGATAAATATCATAAGCAAAACAGCGCATTTCGAAACAGGTCGAAATGCGCTGTTGATTATTTCATGGGGGTTGTAAGATGAGTTCAAAGCAAGACAAAATTCATCCTCAAAGGAGAAAAAATGACTACTCAAACCTTATCCCGGGAATATCAACTCGCTGATGTTCCCTTTACGAAAACCCTGTTCGAAGGCAAAGCGTTTGCCTGGCTCTGGCTTGCCATCCGTCTGTATTTGGGATACCAATGGATCGAATCGGGCTGGGGCAAGATCACCAACCCCGCCTGGATGCAGGGCGGCGAAGCATTGAAGGGCTTCTGGGAGCGCGCCATCGTTATTCCCGATGCGCCAGCCCGTCCTCTGATTGCCTTCGACTGGTATCGCAATTTCATCCAGTTTATGCTGGACAGCGGCAACTACGTCTGGTTCGCCAAACTCGTCGCAGTGGGCGAATTGCTGGTGGGCGCGGCATTGATCCTGGGAATATTCATCTGGTTCTCCGCTTTTATTGGCGGTTTTATGAACTGGAATTTCATGATGGCGGGCTCGGCTTCTGTCAATCCTGTATTCCTGATCCTCTCGATCCTGCTCGTCCTGTCCTGGAAAACCTCCGGCTGGCTTGGTCTGGATCGCTGGCTTCTGGTACAGGTGGGTACCCCCTGGCAGCCCGGTTTGTTATTCCAACGCAAGTAATCAATATACAAATATTTGAACAATCATCCCCTGAATAATCAGGGGATGATTGTTTTTTAGAAAGGTAATAAGTCGTAAGCCATAAGTCAAAAAACTGTCATACAAACATCATGATATTTGGCATAAGTCATTCAGCCTGCCATAAGTTGCGCCATTTCGCGCTCTTTTTATCAAGTTCAACACGATAAGATTTGGCAACTTTGTTCACATCAGGAGGCAGGTTTCGTATGAAGAAGACAACATTTCAAAGTCTGGCAGTGCTATGGCTCATCACCATTTTGTTGCTAACACCCGCCCTGGCATTGGCGGACAGCGGGGCTGGCGGGATAAAGGGTGAAGTGGACGGCTATCACGTTAAATTAGTTTTCACAGAGCCGGTAAAGGTCGGTGAAAATCAATTCCATATTCAGATCGCGGACGCAATGGGCATGCCCATTGCAAATGCAGTGGTGGAAGTCTCTGCCATGCCTGTCGAAGGGATGGAGGAAATGGATATGGCAACCGAAGCCCCCTCTGTTGGTGTGATGACCAGCAATAACAGCATGAGCGGAATGGACATGAACAGCGAGACTCCTGAAACGGGGGTGATGAAACCTGCTGAACCCGAAGCGGGACATGGCGAGGAAGTGACGTCGGTCACACTCGAACCTGCAGAAGAATCTGGCGAATACCAAGGCGAACTCCACCTCGACAAATCCGGCGAATGGATGTTCAACATTCATTTCACAGTCAATGGCGAGACGAAGACTGTTGAACTCCCCTTTGAAGTTGCGCGAAAACTTGGCATCAACTATACGGTATTGGCTGGCTTTTTTGGCATCAATGCCACGGTCGTTTCTGCGGCAGCCATATCCAAACGAAAATCAATTGCTCAAAAGGCTTAAGAGGTATTTCCATGACAACATCCCTTCCCAACCCCAACCCATCATTACTGAATGGTGGCAACCTGCTCAGCAACAAGTGGATCGACCGTTTCCTCCGCAGCCGCTGGTATCCCGGCATCATTCAATGGCCCACCCTGATGATTTTCATGGTCATCATGTTCGAACTCATTTTGGGACCCGAATCTGCACATGACAACTTCGGCACGGCTCTCACCTGGGTGTTGTGGTGGCCGCTCATCCCGATCATCTTCCTGTTTCTTGGGCGTTTCTGGTGCGCCATTTGTCCATTTGCGAAGATCAATGACCTTGTACAAAATTTTGTCGGCAACAACAAACCTGCGCCGCGTTTCCTGAAGAAATATGGCATTTGGATCATCGATGCGCTTTTCATCTTCATTACCTGGAGTGACCATGTCTTTGGCGTGGTGGAAAACCCGCTTGGCTCCGGCGTGTTGATGTTGACCCTCACCACGGGCGTGATCGTCTCCGGCGCTTTTTACGAACGCCGCACATTCTGCCGCTATGTTTGTTTTCTTGGCGGTCTTTCAGGCAACTATGCCCGCAATGGCATGTTGAGCCTGCGTGGAACGCCGGAGATATGTGCCACCTGTACCATCGCCGCCTGTTACAAAGGCACGGACAAGTCCATGCCCTGTCCTTTGTATGAATTCCCCAAGACCATGACTTCCAGCGCCAACTGTGTGCTGTGCGCGGAATGTATCAAGGGCTGCCCGAACAATTCCATTCAATTGACCGTGCGTCCGCCCACCAAGGAACTATGGTTCATCCGCAAGCCGAAACTTGAAGAAGCCTTCCTTTCGGCGGTCATCATGGGTATTGTGTTCGTCCAGAATGTGACCATGCTCGAAGTCTGGGACTCCATGTTGAAGTGGTTGGAAAATGCAATGGGCACCACCAATTATGCAGCGACCTTTAGCGTCACATTTGCAACCGCCATCATCATCCCGGTGGCTTTGCTCAGCCTGACCTCCTGGATCGCAAGCAAGTTCAACAAAGCCACGCTCGCTGAAAACTTTACCCGCTTTGGATACGCCATCATCGCATTGGATATGGCAGGGCACATCGCGCATAATCTGTTCCACCTGCTGGCGGAAGGCAAGTCTATTCTGTACACTGGTATGGCATTGTTTGGAATGGAAATCCACGGCGCTTCTCCTGCCATTCTCAGTATGCAGGAGATCCAGTGGCTTCAATTTGGTTTGATCGCCCTCGGCTTCATTGGCTCTCTTTACACCGCCTACCGCATCTCCAAATCGAATCATTCCGGCGAGAAGGTCTGGGGAACCTTTGCACCTTTTGCGGTGTTGATGGTCGTCCTGACTGTCATGAACGTCGTTCTCTTCACCCTGCCGATGGCGATGCGTATGTAATTTGGCTGCCATATCACGGGAGTGCAGGCACCTGCCTGCACTCTATGTTTTAATGGCTTCACTAAATCTTGACCACCTCTTTAATGTATCTTTACATTGACCATTTATGCTTAATAGATTACTCATTCACGGAGACTTTTACCCCATGATTACCAAACGACTGACTCGCAGAGACTTTATCAAATTGATGGGTATAGGTGCAGGAACCTTTACCCTCAGCGCCTGCGGACTCCTCCCGTCCGCCTCAACCTACCCGACAATGGCTCCCGTTTCCCCGACTCCGCTTACCCCTTTGCCTGATCTTCCGATTCTGTCCGTAGACCTGACGGCTGGACGCGGCACGCTTCCCATCTTTTCGGGGAGGGAAACTTCCATTTTGCGGTATCAGGCTTCGGTCAAGGAGGGAGGCGGGGAGTTCCTCCAGACGTTGAGCGGTTCGTATCTGGGTCCCATTTTCAGGGTGAAGCAGGGTCAACGAGTCCAGGCTCGGTTGAACAACGAACTGCCCGATCCGACCATCATCCACTGGCATGGTTTGAAAATTCCAGAAGAGATGGACGGGCATCCTCGCTATGCCGTTGCGCCTGGGAAAAGTTATGACTATGATTTTCAGGTGATCAACCGCGCGGGCATGTATTGGTTCCATCCGCATCCGCACCAGTTGACGGGACCCCAGGTGTATTACGGGCTGGCTGGTTTGTTCATCGTCAGTGACGAAGAGGAAGCCGCGCTGGGTTTGCCTGCGGGCGAATATGACCTGCCAATGGTGATACAGGATCGTATTTTTGATTCGCAAAACCAGATGGTCTATGGGGCAAACGGAATGATGGATGGGATGATCGGTTTTCTGGGTGATACGATTCTGGTCAATGGTTCGCCCAATGCCAGCATGGACGTGAAAGCCAGCGCCTATCGTTTGCGGTTATTGAACGGCTCGAACTCGCGCATCTATAAATTCGCCTGGCAGGATGGCACACCTCTGACTGTGATCGCCACCGACGGCGGCTTGTTGGAAAAACCTGTGACCCGCGAGTACATCACGATGGGACCTGGGGAACGTGTGGAGTTGTGGGCGGATTTCAGCGGAAAAAGTGCGGGCAGTGAAATGAAACTGGTCAGCCTGCCGTTCACCGATTTTGGCGGCGGTGGAATGATGGGCGGCATGATGGGTGGGGCTGGCTTGCCCAACGGCACGCTGCTCGACATCGTGAGTTTGAGAGTCGGCGAAATGGGCGCGGGTGTAACGCCGTTGCCGTCACAACTTGCTGCGATTGAAAGGCATGATGTAAACAATGCGGTCAATCGAAACAATCCGCGATCATTCAGGTTGGCGATGCAGGGCATGGTTCACACCATCAACGACCGCCTGTTCGAAATGGATGCGGTGGCGCAGGACGAGATCGTGCGGCTGGGCGACCTGGAAGTTTGGGAGTTCGTCAATCTCGAAGGCGGCGGAGGCGGCATGGGAATGGGCATGGGCATGATGAACATGGATATGCCCCATCCCATGCATATGCATGGCGTGCAGTTTCAGGTGCTGGAGCGTCAGATCGCACGCGGATACGAATCCGCATATCAGGAATTAAGCGGCGGTTTCGTGGACGACGGCTGGAAGGATACCGTGTTGGTGATGCCTGGTGAAACCGTTCGGGTACTTGTACGCTTCGAGAATTATACGGGAGTGTATCTGTACCACTGCCACAATCTTGAGCATGAGGATGCGGGGATGATGCGGAATTACAGGATTGAAGGATGAATCTGCAACAGTACTAAGGGACATCTCCCAATTGATGAAGCCGGGTTAATGCAGGCTCAAAACCGGGGTGGTATTTGAGGGCATTCCGAAGATCCGTTCTGGCTCTATCATTATCCCCCAATGCTTCAAGGGAACGGGCGCGCCAATAGTAACTTTCTTCGAGTACCGGTTCACTCATAGCCTTGAGAGTGGTGGTGGCAAGTTCCATCACGTCCTGATAACGCCCTGTATAAAAATATGCCGAGTATGGCCCGGTCTGATACCACATCATACGCCAGGGCCTCTCCTGCTCTGGAATATCAGGATACATGGCAAATGCTTTGTCATACGCCACGGCTGCACCGGCATAATCCCGGAGTTGAACCAGACTGCTGCCCAGATTGAACCATGCAAAAAATTGCTCCCGTTCGGCTAATTGGATGACCTCTTCCGTTGCCAGCTGCGCGGAACTGCGGTTGTTGTATTCCACATCAAAATGGGAGCCCAAAATCGCGACCACGTCTTCCTGCCGTTCAATCGGATAAATAACAAGATATGTGAAATTAAACGCCCGCCAATTACTCTCCAGACCCTCATACTGAATGGACTGATCGGGACCATAATACGAATCCTGAACGATAAGCCTGCCTTCGATTTCATCGTAACCGGTCACGAGGACATAATGCCCCATCCAACCATCGAAATCGCGTCCCTCGAAGCCCTTCTCGATGATCACCGGCAATTCGGCAGCCAGCAGACGTTTGAGCAGTTCGATGTCACCGCCTGTACGGTAAACAATTTCAAATTCCGTTTCCTCCAGAACATAATCGGACAGTTCATAAGGCATTACATTCTTGTCTCGCGAATTGGGTTTGGTGAAGGCGGCAATGGGTCGCTGATCGCCGTCCCATCCCCAGTAAGTAAGCGCCATTGCCAAGGTAGCCGGGCCGCAGTTATTCCAGGTTTGATATTCATGCTGGGCACCATTGAGTATCATTTTTTCAGGTAAAGGTGTTGGCGACACTACGAGGGTTGGCGTCGTTGCTGGCACAAGTTGAGGAGTGGGAACTGTCTCAGTCGCAGTTGGGTGAGGGGCTTCAGTTACGGGGCTCTCCTTTGGGACGAATAGCACTTTCTCCGGCGGAGATATTGCATACTTGATCTGTGCCAATGCTTCATTGACTCGCCATGCAACTTTTTCATGAACCGCAGGAATGGAATAGATCAGGGGAATCACAACGATTGACCCCAGCAGGAAAAATATTGCGAGTTTTGTGTTTATTATCTTCTTCATATGAACGACTATTTGATCAAATAATTTTCCATGCAGGCACCATTTGGTACTCAGATACACAGGCATTCCTGCTTATCCAAGGGTACACAGTTCAAATGAAAACTACCTGAAAAACAATATCCGCAAAATGGCGTATACCCGGAATAGGCAAGATGCCTCTCTGCATTTAATGTCAGATCTTGTAGACTTCATCCTGCGGATTGAGATTGCCCCCAGCCTTGGGCGTTTTACACTCAGTCAGTTAACTTAAATCAAAAAAATACATGAAGGAATACATTTACCAAGGAGTATCCATATGTCATTCAAAGACCCCGTCTGTGGCAAACGTATGAATCGCGGCAAAGCCCACATCACCATCGAGTTTGAAGGTGTGAACTATTTTCTATGCTGTCCGCAATGCCAGGCGCAGTTTGAGCGTTCCCCCAAAACCTTTGCCAAGCCCGAATTGGGCGAAAAGGCAAGGAAGGTCCAACACTATCCTGTAAAGCAACACAATTGAGAGGAAATCATCATGAGCGACAATTGCCACGTTGAACCGATCCAAAAGTCCGCGCTGGATCATATCATCCAGTCTGCCGACCGAATCCTGCTGTCCGTTTCAGGGATGGGCTGCCCCAACTGTGCCACGCGGGTGCGCAATGGACTTCTGTTATTGGAAGGCGTCCATGATGCCGAAGTGATGTTGAACATGCGCATGGCAGAGGTGTACTTCGATGAGAAAAAGGTCTCTGTCGAGATGCTTGTTCAGGCAGTGGCTGGGGCGGGAAATGATGGACGCCATAACTACCGGGCACAGGTGATCAACACGTAATTCGCCTCCTGCACCAGATGACATTCATCATAAGCCATTTGGCGCATACCACTATCCGCCGTACTGCGCTGGAACGGACATAATTGTCAGACTACTATTGAGCCATCCGAACACGGAGGCTCAATATGTTTTCAAAAGCAAATAAACTTGTTTTCCTGTTGATTGTCCTTGCGATGGTAAGTACTACAATTTCTGCCTGCTCCACAGCGAATTCAAGTGAAGTCCATCTGGCTATGGCGCCAATGGATCAAATGCCAATGGATGTTCAATCCGCGCCTGTGGCAGTGCAGGAAGCCTATCAATTCAACGTTGCCAACCCCGACATCATGCAGGACATTCCCTGCTATTGCGGTTGCGGGAATATCGGTCACACCTCCAATTATGATTGCTACGTTTCAGATATAGATGCCAGCGGGAAGATCGCGTTTGACAATCATGCCCTCGGCTGCTCCATCTGCGTGGACATCACCCAGGATGTGATGCGTATGTTGAACGACGGCAAAAGTCCGCAGGATGCCAGAGCATACGTAGATGCGACCTACTCCAAATACGGACCGTCCAACATCCCTTAACCTCATGAGCTATCGTCTCTCTCTTCTCCTCCTTGTGATGGCTGGACTGGTGGTGGCATTCGCGCCCCTGCCAGTTCCAGCCGTTACGCCTCAAGAACGGACCTTTGAGATTGATGCGCACCAATTTGCCTATTCTCCCTCTGATCTTCATGTCAACCCCGGCGACATAGTAACCATCCACCTCATCAGCACCGATGTTGTTCACGGTCTATACATGGATGACTACGATATTTCTGTCGAAGCCGACCCCGGACAAAGTGCAACCCTGACTTTTGTTGCCGATAAACCCGGCTCCTTCCGCTTTCGTTGCAACGTCACCTGCGGAGCCATGCATCCCTTCATGATCGGCAAGCTAACTGTTGGAAGTAATGACTGGCTATATCGCTCGATAGGGCTTGCGTCCTTGGCAATGATTGGCTTCTTTCCTCTTTCTTCTTTCATCTTGAAAAAAGAAGAAAGCAATGTTGCGTAGACCATGAATCGCATCGAACTTACCCGTACCCCATTTATAAAGAACGCTCTCAAAAGCCGTTACCCCCAATTGGCAGTCTTTATCGTGATGCTGATCGGATACATCTTTGCCATCCTTGCAGGACTCATCGGGACGCCCGTCGGCAGTCATAACTTCAGCATTGTCTTCGTGTGGATCGCGTGGTGGGCGATCTTGATCTTGGTCGCCGTTCCATTCTTCGGGCGGGGATGGTGCGCGGTCTGCCCGATCCCGCTTCCGGGCGAATGGTTGCAACGCGGCGCAGTTTTAAGTCCCCCCGATAAAAGACCGAAGTGGCTCAATCTGCGTGTGCCAAAGATGTTCCGCAATATCTGGCTGCAGAATATTTCATTTCTGCTTCTCGCTCTTTTCAGCAGTGTTCTGCTCACCACTCCTAACATCACAGGCATTGTGCTTGCAGCCATGCTCTTCGCCGCCATTGGACTGAGCACAGTCTTTGAACGCCGCGCCTTCTGCCGCTATCTCTGTCCTGTTGGCGGATTTATCGGTTTGTATTCCCAAACCGCCCCCATCGAGTTGCGCATCAAAGATAAGCAGGTTTGTGTCACTTGTGAAGGCAAGCCATGCTATAACGGTTCTTCGGCAGGTTATGGCTGTCCGTGGGATGTCTTCCCCGGCGGTTTGACAAAGAATACTTACTGCGGACTCTGCATGGAATGTATCCGCACCTGCCCGCACGATAATATCGCCGTCAACCTGCGTCCCTTCTCCGCTGATCTCGCCAAACCGTCCACCCGTATGGACGAAGCCTTCAAAGCCTTCATCATGCTCGGCTCGGCGATCATCTATGCGGGAGTCCTGCTGGGTCCGTGGGGCGCATTCAAGGATGCGGCGTACAATGTCGGTTCAAACTCCTGGTTCATCTATGCCATCGTTTTTCTTGCGATCATCTTCGTTATTCTGCCTGGCTTGTTCACGCTTGGTATTCTAAACAAGAAGAATACGCTTCCACTTAAACAAAGATTTGCATCACTCTCAACCGCTCTGATCCCATTGGGTTTGATGTTCTGGGTGGCATTCAGCCTGTCCTTCGTTCTCACCAACGCCTCCTACATCCTTGCCGCCCTCTCCGATCCGGTGGGGCTTGGCTGGAATCTTTTTGGCACAGCCAATGCAGCATGGCAGCCGATGCTCACCTCCATTCTTGCACCCGCACAGACCTTGGCGCTGGTCGGAGGCTTGATCTGGTCGGCGCGCACCGCGCAAAAAGCGGCAGGCGAAGTAAAGGTTTCATCTTTTCCAGTGATCGTGTATTGTTTTATCGCCACCTCTCTCATGCTCTGGTTATTACTATGAAACGCTCCGAACTCATCTCCCGTATCCTGATTGTCGCAGGAATTCTCCTTGCGGTTGGTGCACCATTATTCCTTTGGACACGCACACCCTTGATTCACGCACGCATGGCGGAGGATGGCGGCTGGAATCCCGATGTCATTCAAGCAGAGGTTGGCAAGCCCCTTCATCTAAAAATCACTTCCGATGACGTTGTACATGGTTTTGCAGTCGGTCAGATGGACATGCAAAGTGTGGACATCCTGCCCGGCAAAGTCACCGACATCACACTGAACTTCGACAAGCCTGGAATCTATGTCTTCTTCTGCACGCGTTGGTGCGGACTCAACCACTGGCGCATGCGCGGCACAATAGAAGTCAGCGGCGCTTCTACCCACCCCGAACCAGCCACAGTTCCCCTATACGTTTCCCTCAACCTTGACCTTGACGCTCCGCACGACGCGCCTGTTGTTCCAACAGGAAAGCCTTCGGCGACCAGCGGTCAATTACTGGAAGCCAATTTACCAATTGACCAGTCTGCCGACTACTATCGTTCTCATTCACCTTATGAGGTTTTTGAAAGTTTACAAAACACATCGCTAACCGAAGCCCAACGCTGGGACACAGTCGCCTACTTCTGGCAATCCAACACCACCCCTGAAACCCTTGCAAATGGGAAACAACTCTATGCTCAAAACTGTGCCGCCTGTCATGGTGAAAATGGCGCGGGAGACGGTGTCTTTGCAGATGAACTGGATAAAACAGGCGAAGCCTCCATGCAAACAATGGAGGGCGCAATGAATATGGTGATGCAAGTGCCTGTGGATTTCACCGATCCGCGGCGGATGCTTGGTGCAAGCCCTGCATTATTACAAGGGAAAATCCTACGCGGAGGCATGGGAACAGGGATGCCCATGTGGGGCGTCATTTTTACCGAAGAACAAATCTGGGACCTGATCGCATACATCTATTCGTTCCAGTTTGAATATGGAAATTAAGGAGACTCTATGAGCAAAAAACATAAGAGACAGAAACAAAAGCAGAAGTTCCCGTGGCTGTTTCTGGCGCTGGGCGGAGTGTTCATCGCCCTTGCAGTATTTCTGTTCGCGCGTCAGGGGGATGGTGGCAGCACGCCGTCGATCGCAGTGGATCAACAGTTGATTGACTATGGCGATGTGAAGTTTAACGTGGAGAAGACTTTCGCGATCAAAGTTACCAATACCGGGGATGGCACACTGCGCTTCAAGGAAGACCCGTACATCGAAGTACTGGAGGGATGCTGACCACCTCAACTAACCATCGGTTCGATGGTACTCAAACCTGGCGAAAGCACCATTGTCGAATCCAGTGTCTTCATGATGCACGAAGGCATGGATGGCCCGCACAACTTTGCGGTTCATTTGAAAACAAATGATCCCGCGAATCCTGATCTGATTGTGAATGTACTATCCAATTGGATCCCCTAAGATCTGGAGGTCTATATTCAATGTTTGCAAGTTTTCTATTATCACTGCGTGAAGGTCTGGAAGCCGCCCTGATCATCGGCATCGTACTGGGAGTCCTTGTAAAACTAAAGCGCACGGATATGAACGGCGTCGTCTGGCGAGGTGTAGGCTTAGCCGCACTGTTAAGTCTTGTCGCAGCGCTGGCTCTTAACCTGCTTGGAATGGAATTCGAAGGTAGAGGCGAGGAAATTTTCGAGGGCATTGCCATGCTTCTTGCCGCAGGAGTCCTAACCTGGATGATCCTATGGATGAAAAATCATGGTAGTACACTCAAGAGTGAAATTGAGGAACAAACCAACCAGGCAGCGCTGGGCAAGGGACAGAAAGCCCTGTTCGCGTTGGCTTTCCTGGCAGTATTCCGCGAGGGGATTGAATTGGCGTTGTTCCTGCTGGCGGCAAGACTGACTTCCAGTCCGTTGCAAACGGTTTCCGGCGCATTACTTGGCTTGATCAGTGCGGCGTTTTTGGGTTGGATAGTGTTTTCATCCACCATGAGACTCAGTCTGCGTAATTTCTTTGGCGCAACCAACATTCTTCTGGTTATTTTTGCGGCGGGTCTGGTTGGGCTGGGAGTTCACGAGTTCAATGAAGCAGGGATCATTCCTTCAGTAATCGAAAACGTCTGGAACATCAATGCCATTCTGAGCGACAAGAGTGAGGTGGGATTGCTTCTCAAAGCGCTGGTCGGATACAACGGTAATCCTTCCCTGACAGAAGTCGGCGCTTATGTAGGCTACCTTGTAATTTTGGCAGTCATATTGATTCTTCAAGGGAAGAACCAAATCCCAGCCAGTGTGTCAACAAGATAAAAAACTGCCTTCGGAGTTTCCGAAGGCAGTTGATTTATTTGTGCCTCAGCAATCTTGCTGAATTACCCATGATGCCGATATCGGGCAGGGATTGTGCGGCGGCGGCAAGAACAGGCGGAAGGACGCCAACAGCTGCCAGGGATAATCCCACAAGATTGTAGATGGTAGTAAACGCCAGGTTTGTCTTGACGATCCTCATGGTGCGTTTGGCTATCTTCAAAACATCAGGCACCAAACTCCAATCTTCACGCATCAACGCAATATGCGCCGCTTCGATGGCGACATCCGTCCCTGCTGCGCCCATTGCCATGCCGACATCCGCCTGGGCAAGCGCAGGCGCGTCATTTACGCCGTCGCCAATCATAACAACCACATGTCCCTTTGCCTGATATTCCCTGACCACATCGATCTTGTGTTCAGGCAGAAGATTGGCGCGATGGGAGACTCCCAGTTTTTCCGCGAGCGCGGAAGCCGTTCTTTCATTATCGCCTGTCAGCAGCTCGATATATCGAATACCAAGCGAACGAACTTCAGCCAGCGCATTTGGCGCTTCGGAGCGTAATGTGTCTGCTGCCGCGAACACACCCACTAATTCCTGATCGCGTTCCATGAACAGGAGGGTCTTGCCTTGGGCTTCCAAGTCTGTGGCAATGGGCAATGATGCAGCGGAGGGGATCATACGTCGATTCCCAATCCGAATGGTCTGAGCATTGATGATAGCCTGAACACCATATCCAGGGATGGCTTCAAATTTTTCAGGCTCGACCAATGAAATGTTTTCATCACGAGCCATCACACGTACCGCTTCAGCCAGTGGATGTTCGGAATAGCGTTCGGCAGAGGCGGCAAGACCAAGCAGGTCTGAGCGCGATAATCCATTTAACGAGACTACATCTGTAATCTGCGGCTGTCCGAGGGTGAGCGTGCCAGTCTTGTCCACCAGCAGAACATCAGCACGCGCGAGTAATTCGAGATACTTGCCGCCCTTGATGAGCAATCCGCGTTTGGCGCTTGCGCCCACGGAGGCAAGCATGGCAACGGGTGTTGCCAGTGCGAAGGAGCAGGAACAGGCTACCAACAAGACTGCGGCGGTGGATAATGGATTTCGAGTGAACAGGAATGTTAAACCTGCAATTACGGCAACTACGGGTAGATACCAGGCGCTGAACTTATCGGCAACCCGCTGGACATCTGCGCGGTGCGCTTCTGCTTCCTCCACCATCTTTACTACGCGTCCGAACGTTGTATCTATTCCGATTCGTTCCGCGCGGATGCGCAGACTACCAAGCTTGGCAATCGTCGCCGCATACACATGCGTTCCGCTCGCGGCTTCGATGGGCATCGATTCACCTGTGATGGCGGATTGATCAATGGTCGCCTGTCCGCTGATGACTTCGCCATCCACGGCGATCTTTTCGCCAGGACGAACGATGATTGTTTCACCGACTTTCACTTCGGTAATAGGGACTTCGACTTCCGCTCCATCGCGTTCCACACGGGCGGTTTGAGGAGCAAGGGATGTTAATTCCTTCACGGCACGGCGGGCAGATTCGGTGGTGAAATTCTCTACATAATCGCCGACTCGCATAAATACGACGACCAGCGCCGCCGTAACCCATTGACCCACGACCAACGCTGCGATGACACCGATGGTCATCAGGGTGTGCGAAATGATCTGGCGTTTCAATGTGGCACGAATGACGTTCATAAAGACGGGATAGCCGCCTGCAATCACAATCAGGACGCCGAGCAGAAAGGGGATCAGTTCATTGAGAAAATCGAATAAGCCCAAGCCTTCGCCGAAGATCACCACACTCAAAATGATGGCAAACACGCTGACCAGCAGGATCGTCAATCGACGGTTGAAGTCGCCCATTGAAACAGGATCAACTTTGGGTGAGTCTGAGGCGGGCACGTCATATCCTGCGCCCTGAACGGCGGTGCGGATGGTGGACATATCTACCTGGGCGGGATCGAGTCTCACCACGGCTTTTTCGGTGCCAAGGAACACATTTACGGATTGCACACCAGGCAGTTTTTCGATGGCATGTTGAACGTGCATGGTGCATTCGGCACAGTCCATGCCTGAGATGGGGATTTCAAGGATCTGTGGGTTAGCCATTTTTGGCATCCTTTATGGTATAGCGCGTGCATTCATAAACGCCTTTTGCGACATCAGCGAGAAGTTCATCTGCCAGGATGAGCAGTCGCCCCACACGCTTGTCGCTTAATTCGTAGTAAACAAAACGTCCCTGTTGCTCGGCAGCCACCAAACCGCAATCGCGTAAACACGCAAGGTGATTTGACACATTCGATTGTGTGAGACCTGTCGCTTCCACAATTTCACTTACAGTGAGCGCACCACCATGCAGGGCGGTGAGAATCGAAAGACGGGATGGATCGGAAAAGCCGTGGAAGAGTTTGGCTTGAATTTCAATGGATTTGGGGTTGGCAACGAGAAGCATATGGGTTCCTTTTATATCATCATATCAGCATGTGATGATATTACCCCCAAGCCATAAATTGGTCAAGCATATATCCGCCTGCAAACTAATTCTCTTGTTTTCTTATTTTGCTTGGATCATTTCTTTTCAATGGAAGCGTGAAGGCAAAAATACTTCCCTGTCCCTCTCCCGCCGACTCCACCCAGATGCGCCCGCCGTGCGCTTCGACAAGGGCACGTGCGATTGTCAAACCAATGCCGCTTCCGCCACCTGCCTGCCGTGAACGGGATTTGTCCACGCGATAGAAGCGGTCGAAGATGTGCGAGAGGTGTTCGGGTGGAATTCCAATACCCGTGTCACGAATGGAAAATTGGATCTCATGACTGATTCTCTTTGCGGAAATGGTAACTCTGCCGCCTTCTGACGTATATTGCAAAGCGTTGCCTGTCAGGTTGGTCAAGACCTGCACAGCGCGATCTTCGTCAGCCAGGACATGTGGAAGGTTAGGAGTCAGTTCAAAGTCCAGTGAGATGCGTTTTGATTCTGCGTGAGGGGAAAGGCGCTTGGTCACCGTTCGCACCAGTGTGGATACATCTACGGGGCGAACTTCCAGTTGATAAGCGCGGGCTTCCACACGGCTGAGTTCCTGCAGATCGTTTACGAGGCGATTAAGCCGCTCCGCCTCGGCATGCACCTGTTGATAAGTCTCGACGGTAGCGGGCAGGATGCCGTCCATCAATCCTTCCATCGAACCTTTGATGGCGGTGAGTGGTGTGCGCAGTTCGTGGCTGACATCACCGATTAGTCGGCGACGCATGGTTTCAACCTCATTCAGCTTTTCAGCCATTTGATTGAAATACACTGCAAGTTGCGCGAGTTCGTCATTACCTTTGACTTGCACGCGCTCGTCATATCTCCCATCGGCAATTCGTTGCGTGGCAAGCGACATGGACTGGACGGGAGCGATCACACTACGACTGAAGAACAAGCTAAGAATGAACGCGGCAAGCATGGCTGCAAGCGTTGCATACATCAGGGCTTCGTTGAAACTGGCGCGGAAATCCACATACAGTTGTCCCATCGAATTGTTCATACCCATCCCCATTCCCATGTCGCCGTCCATCATTCCATTCATGTGGCGGTTAAAGGAGGTCGGCAGGATGAATTGACTGGCGATTACCAATACCAGCACCCCGACTACGATGATTACAAGATAGGAAAGTAACAGCCTTGCGCCCAGGTGACGACGGAAAAACTCAATCATCATTCCTCACTTACATTGGTTCATCTTCAAATCTATAACCGACGCCGCGCACCGTGGCGATTAAATCTTCATGTCCCAACTTCTGACGGACATGTCCGAGATGCACATCCACGACACGCATTTCGCCAAAGTATTCGCCGCCCCATACCTTCTCCAGCAATTGCTCGCGTGTGAGAACCCTGCCGCGGTTTTCAGCCAACGCCTTCAACAAATCGAATTCGATGGCGGTTAAATCAATCGCTTGATCATCGACCCTGACGATGCGTGCGCCAACATCCATGTGCACATGACGAAAGGACAGCACGCTCGTTTCGGACCCTGAACCTGATCCCGTTTGAATGCGCCTGATCGCGGCTTTGACTCGTGCCACCAATTCGCGCGGGCTGAATGGTTTGGTCACATAATCGTCTGCGCCAACGGAAAGACCAACAACCTTGTCAGTCTCTTCGGTTTTTGCGGTCAACAGGATTACATACACTTCTGATTCGCGCCGCAAGCGTGAGAGCAGTTCAATTCCATCCATGCCAGGAAGCATGATATCCAAGACGATGAGATCGGGCTTGAAAGCACGGGCAGACTTAAGACCCGACGGACCATCTGTCGCCGTGTAAATCTCATAGCCTTCGGGCTTGAGATAGGCGGTGACAAGATTGACGATGGAAGGCTCGTCGTCGATAACCAGGATTTTTGTCATGGGCAACTCTTATGACTGGATAATAAACCGAGATTTTTACCAGTATTGTAACTTCACCTGCATAAAATAAGATGCGCCGAATGGCTTATCTCGGCGCATCTTGTAGTTTAGGCTGAATCCTACTCGGTTTCCTCAATGAATGTACCGTGCCAGGTGTGCAGGAAGATCTGTCCGCTGAAGCCGTTGACGCTCAACATGCCTACGATCTTGCCGTCTTTTTCAAAGTCAAGGGTGTAATAACCATAGAACTGCGCGGGATCGGTCGCGGCGGTGGCGCCTGCGTAATTTGTATCAAGATATTGCTGGGCGTATTGAACAGCCTGGTCAGGTGAGATTGTCATTTCGGCAGTCACATCCAATGTGGTGGCGTTGTCCCAGCCACTCATCATGCCATTACTACCCATCATCCCTTGTCCGCCCATCATTCCATATCCATTGCTGCCCATCATGTAATTGTGGTTGAGCCCGCTGTATTTCAGGTTCCACATCATGTTGGGACCGTGTTCGGGATAGGCGGTCTGCGAAACGGGATCAATAAGTAGTTCAAAGGCGCCGACACCCGTGCTGGTTTCCTTGACAACAGTATATCCGTTGTTATCGAAGACCATGATCTCGGCAATCTCCAGATCGGAATTATTCAGATTTGCCAAGTAATTTTCGGCAGCGGCTTTCGTCTGGTCAATGGTCAGGGTGGGAAGGTTGGCATTGTTATAGCCGAAGCCATTCATCATGCCGCCGTTTCGCATCATTCCGCCGGGACCGTACGTGTTACCACCCATCATGTTAGGTCCACGTCCGTTCATCATGGAAGGACCATAGGCTTGATTGTCATTCCAGCCATACATCATGGAAGGTCCGAACGCGTTGGCGCGGGCATACATGCTACCTGCGAAAAAGATGACCGCCGCCAGCGCGAGGACTGCGAGGATGGTCAGAGTTGTGGATAAAGTTTTGTTCATGGTTAGTCTCCTATTTTTGTCATCACACTGTCGTGTGTTGTTTTATGACACCAGTATAGGATTGACCATTGAAGAGGGTGTAAAGCGACTATAAAGATATGGTAAAGGTTATTTTGGGAAAATGCCTCAAAAACGTCTCGTTTTTCACCTTGACGAAATCCCGACAGGGTCGTAAAATACCCCAATGGTTGAGCAACTATTCAACTATTTGAGATGCCTATGATTACCATTTTAAGAATCTTCCTTCCCATCTACTTCCTGTTGTTTTTCGGTCTTGCCATGTTCTGGCGTTCGTACATCGCCTGGAAACGTACAGGCATCAACCCCTATAAATTGGGAAATGGCGATACGGTTCATGACTTCGTTGGTAAACTGTTTCGTCTTACGCTGATCGTCACTGCACTGATCGTGTTAATATTTTCCTTCCTGGAAGGGTATTATGAATGGCTTTCTCCCATCATATGGATGAATTCCTCTCCGCTGACGGTTGTCGGAATTGTATTGCTCATTCTTGCTTTGATCTGGGTGTTGGTTGCGCAACTCCAAATGGGCGACTCGTGGCGGATCGGTATCGATGAAAAAAGCGAATCCAATTTGGTTCAGCATGGCTTGTTTGGCGTCTCGCGCAATCCCATCTTCCTGGGGATGCTGGTCATGCTGGTGGGTCTGTTGTTGATATTACCCACCGCCGTCACCCTGACGGCTGCGGTGCTAGGTTTTGTCCTGATCCATATTCAAGTGCGACTGGAGGAAGCATTCCTTTCAGAGAAATACGGAGAGGGCTATCGCAAGTACCAAATGAATGTGCGCCGCTGGATCTAATCATGGTAAAAGATAAGGTCACCCCCACAGTCGCTTCCGATCTCGCTAACCTGTTCGATGCGTTGAGCGACCCGACACGCATTCTCATTATCAGCGCTTTGCTCGATGGGGAAGTTGGCGTCGGCGAGTTAGTGGAGCGCCTGGGGTTGACCAAATCCGCTGTCTCGCACCAACTGCGCGGCTTGCGCGACAAGCGTCTGATCCGCACCCGTAAGCAGGGACGTAACGTCTTTGTCTGTATCGATGATGACCATATCATTGAACTGTTCCAGCGCGGATTGGATCACGTTTTGCACGGGTAACATGGTGAACACGCTGCAACGACTCACACTGGCTTTTCTGCTTATCCTGCTCCTGATAGGAATTGCTGGACATTTGGTTGCGCCAGCCAGCGGGTCGCATCACTTCCTCTCAGAATCCACCTGCGCTTTTCATCACGGCATGAATGTGCCCGTGAACGTTCAGCCATCCTGGAGCGAATCGGGCAATGCTCCCGAACCTGCCCAGGACGACACCTGCACTCTGGACATTGTTCTAAGCATTCCCCACCCTCCCACCTTCTAAGTCCAATATTGATGCATTCCCTTTCTGCCCATTCCGTTGGGGTGGGTGAAGGCTGTTTGTTATATGTCATACATTATTTAATAGGATTACGATATGGAAAAAACAATCGAACTTGAAATTCCCCTCCTGCTTCCTGGCGTGGAAAACGAAAAAGACGAATGCCTCAACCGTCTGGAAGTCGCGCTTCAAAACCAAAAGGGAATCCTGCGCGCCCATCTCGAACGCGAGAAAACGCCCGTGGATCTGTGCCTGCATTATGATCCCAACCTGCTCACCATCGAACAGGTGCGCCGCTTGGCGGAACGCGCAGGCGCAGGCATTGCCAATCGCTATCATCACGCTTCCATTCCCATCGAAGGGATGGACTGCTCGGATTGCAGTCTGGTTGTCGAACACAGCGTGGGACGCATGAATGGCGTGCTGAATGTCAATGTCAATTATGCAGCTGAAAAGATGTGGGTGGAATTCGACACCCAAAAAATAGACCGTCCTGCCATCGAGAAGCGTGTCCGTTCGCTGGGGTATGAGATTCCAGTGGAGGGATTGCGGAGTTGGTACAAAGAGAACCGCGAAATTTTATTCAGCCTCACAGCAGGACTGCTCCTGCTTGTCGGCTGGCTGGGTCAAACATTTTTTGGATTGCCAGTCGTCGCCGCAACGGTTTTGTATGTTGCCGCGTACATCTTCGGCGGCTGGGATATTTCACAGCATGCCTGGCATGCGCTGAAGGAAAAGCACTTTGACACCGACTTATTGATGGTCATGGCTGCCATCGGCGCAGCATTTCTGGGAGAGTTTGCCGAAGGCGCGTTGCTCTTGTTCCTGTTCAGTCTCGGACATGCGCTGGAAGAACGCGCGCTGGATCGCGCCCGCGCCGCCGTGCGCGCCCTGGGAGACCTCGCCCCAAAGACTGCCCTCGTCCGCCGTGATGGGAAAGAGCAGGAACTTCCCGTTGAATCGTTGCGGCTCGATGATGTGGTCATCGTCCGCCCAGGTGTGCGCATCCCTGTGGATGGAGTCATCTTGGATGGAAACTCTGGCGTTGACCAATCATCGGTTACTGGCGAATCGTTGCCCGTGGATAAAACAGTCGGCGATAATGTTTTTGCTAGCACGGTCAACGGCGAAGGCGCGCTCGAAGTGAAAGTGACGCGCCTGGCGAAAGACTCCACGCTCGCCCGCGTAATGAAAATGGTGGAAGAGGCGCAGGCGCAAAAATCGCCCACGCAACAGACCGTTGAAAAATTCGAGCGCGTTTTTGTGCCTGCCGTGTTGATCCTGATGTTACTGGTCATTGTCTTGCCGCCGCTGTTCGGTTTTCCCTTCCGCGAATCGTTTCTTCGAGCAATGACTCTGCTGGTCGCCGCCTCGCCCTGCGCCCTCGCGCTGGGCACGCCCGCTACCATTCTCGCAGGTGTAGCGCAAGCCGCGCGTAACGGTGTGCTGGTCAAAGGCGGCGCGCATCTTGAAAATCTTGGTCGCCTCAAAGCCATCGCATTCGACAAGACGGGCACGGTGACTCATGGTCAGCCTGAGGTAACGGATGTGGCGGCGATTCAGGAATCGGGTAGGAAGGAAGCGGACGTACTGTCGCTTGCGGCGGGAGCGGAGTCTCGATCCGCACATCCGCTTGCTCAGGCAGTTGTCCGCTCGGCTCAGACTCAGGGTGTGCCTGCCTCCGTTATGGACGAAGTCGAGTCGCTGACGGGACGCGGTCTGCGCGCCGTCTCGAACGGCAAGACGATTTGGATCGGCAATCGCAAATTGATGGATGAAGCGATGGTGAGCATCCCTGCCGAAGCGCTGCACAAGGCGGAGGCATTCCAGCAGGCAGGCAAGACCCTGATGTGGGTGGCAGAGGATCGAACCGCGATTGGCATCATCGCTCTCGCAGACACCCTTCGCAGTGAAGCCGCTCCCACAATGAAAGCGCTCAAGCAAGCGGGCGTGACTCACACCATCATGCTGACGGGCGACAACACGCGCTCTGCCTCTGCCATTGCAAAGGAAGTCGGCTTGACCGAATATCGCGCCGACCTCATGCCCGAAGATAAACTGACCGTCATTCGCGATCTGGTGCGGGAATATGGGCAGGTCGCCATGATTGGCGATGGCGTGAATGATGCGCCAGCACTGGCAAACGCCACTGTCGGCATTGCGATGGGCGGCGCAGGCACCGATGTGGCGCTGGAAACAGCGGATGTCGCCCTGATGGGCGATGATTTGAGTAAATTGCCCTTTGCCGTTGGATTGGGACGCGCCACCCGTTCCATCATCATGCAGAACCTGTTCATCTCGCTGGGTGTCATTGCTCTGTTGATCATCACCTCGCTGACAGGCATTGTTAGCATCGGTATTGCCATTATCTTCCATGAAGGCAGTACGTTGGTTGTTGTAGCAAATGCGCTCAGGTTGCTTGGTTATAAATCTGCATGAAGTGGCATTGGAGTCTGCTTTTTGCGGGGTTTATTTTATACATCCTTGTTCTGATTCCGGGAGTTCTGTCGCACTCCGTGGATGTTGCGGTGATGATATTGTCAGGTATCAGCCTGCTTTCCATCGCCGTATTTGGGTTTGACACGATCCATGTGGATAGAATCCTGGCTATCCTGATGATCACCCTTAGTCTACTCATGCTTATAGCAGGGATTGTACTGGCGTGGCAGGGGCATGGATATATTCTATTCCTCCTCGCCGTGCCTGCCCTTGGGCTTGGAATGTTTGGCGCGAGAAAATTAATGGATAAGAGAGAGAAACATGATTAAGAAGAATCTGTATTTTGTTCTGTTCATCGTGACGGTGGTCATTGGGCTGACAATGCTCGTGGAGGTAGTCTTCAGAAAACCCTATTCTTTTCACGGCACGATTATCAACCCTCCATTGCCTGTGACTGACTTTACCCTTCAAACCTCCAACGAAGAAGTTTTCCGATTGAGCGATCAAAAAGGCAAGATCGTTCTGCTCTTTTTTGGTTATACCAGTTGTCCCGATGTTTGTCCTGTCACCCTGGCAACCTTCAAACAGGTCTACGATAATCTGGGGGAGGACGCGCAACAAGTTCGCTTTGTCATGATTACCGCCGATCCCGACCGTGATACGCCTGATAAGGTCGCCGAGTATGCCGCGCGATTTAATCCTGAATTCATTGGACTGAGTGGTGATATGACAGCACTTGATTCGATCTGGAAGGAGTTGGGAGTTTTTGTTGAGAAGCAGGAAACAGGTAGTGCAGCTGGTTATTTGGTGAGTCACACATCGAGCGTGTATGTTTTGAACCAAAGCGGTAATTTGCTCATGACCTTTCCGTATGGGACCATTGCAATCGAGATGACTGATGACCTGAACGAACTTTTGAATCAATCCAGGTAGGGAAGGTTTTGCGTGTGGAAGTTGTCTCATCCCTGCAACGTTGATCGATTTACGAATAGTATCCCAAGGAAGATGGTTGAATGAAAAAACAACTTATCAATTTACCTCTCTCGTTTATCGTCATGCTTCTCGGGCTGTTGGTAGTTCTTGCGGTGGTGCTCATCAATCCGTTCCCGTTTCATGACCATTACCTTGAACCCCCGCATTCAATGGCTGATTTTGAATTGCAAACTGCCAATAGTGAAGCATTTCGCCTCAGCGACCAAAAAGGCAAGTTCATCTTGGTATTTTTTGGATATACAAACTGCCCTGATTTCTGCCCGACGACCCTGTCCAAATTGAAACAGGTGCATGAACAATTAGGCGACGATGTCAACAGGGTCTTGTTCGTGATGATCAGTGTCGACCCCGAACGGGATACCCCCGCAAAAGTCGCAACCTATGTTGCGCAGTTCAATGCTGAATTCATCGGATTGAGCGGCAGTCTTGAAGAACTCCAACCGATCTGGACGGAATTTGGACTGGTTGTGGAAAAGCAGGTTGTAGACAACGCGGGAAGTTACTCCATGAGCCATACCACCAGTTTGTATGTTATTGACCAAAGTGGGGATTTTGTTAAGATCATTCCCTATGATGCAAATGTAACAGATATTATTAACGAGTTGGTTCAAAGAAATAAATAAAACCTGCCCAACTGGAGAAGACAATGAAGAATATTTCTGTACTCTTGATACTGCTAATTGCAAGTTTACTGCTTGGAGCGTGTGGCGGCTCATCCGAGGAGTTGACGATTCAAAGCGCCTGGGCGCGCCCCGCTAGCGTGGGCGCGAACGGCGCCGCTTATTTTGTCATCGAAAACGGTGCGGGAACGGACGACACCCTGTTAAGTGTCAGTTCGGAAATTGCCTCTGCTACAGAAGTTCATATGAGCATGGAAATGGACGGGGGCGTGATGTCCATGCAAATGCAGGAGTCTGTGCCTGTGCCTGCCAAAGGCAAAGTGGAATTCAAGCCCGGCGGTCTGCATGTAATGTTCGTCGAATTAACGCAGGATTTGAAGGTTGGCGAAACAATTATATTGGTGTTCAACTTTGAACACGCAGGAGCCAAAACAATCGAAGTTCCGATACGCGAGCCTTAACCAAACTATTATCCAGGGGATTGCCGCCCAAAGTATAATGGTTATGCGGAAGGCAATCCATTGTAAATATGAACGGATCTCATCGTGTTCTCCTGATTGTGACACTGGCTCTTTTTTTGGTGGGGTTGTCTGCGCACGTGTTGCCAGCCGCCTCCCTGTGTGAATGCGTATCCCGGGCTCAGGAGGATGCCAGGTCATCAAACCTGGATACTTGCCTGGTATGTCAATTACAAACCGGTATTCATTCTGCGCCATGCCTGGCTGACCCAAACCATGAAATCGTACAGCAAGTGAATATTCGGCTCAATTTGCGATCATTGGAACGAGTCTTTCCAGTTTTACATCCCCCCATCGTTTAAGTTTTCAATCAAATATTTTGCTGGATCACTGCACCCATCTCGATGTCCGCGCAACGGTTACATCGACGATTTAGCCTTAGCCTGATTTATTTTGGAGCTCCTATGAAAAAAAGAAAGAATCAGAAATCCCCTGTTCCCCTCTTCTTCGCACTTGGCGGCGGGCTCTTGTTGATTGCCGCCGCAATCCTGTTGGCAAATCAAAATGCTCCAGCTGCCCCGACACCTGTTACATCCCATGAAGAAGAGACGTACCCGGAGATTCCACGTGTAAGCTTGAACGATGCCAATGCTGCGCTGGAGGAAGGTACCGCTGTCGTAGTGGATGTACGTTCTGTCGAAGCATATCAAGCTGCCCACGTTACCGATGCAATCAACATTCCGCTTGCCGAACTTGAAACGCGTCTAACGGAATTGGACCAGGCGCAATGGATCATTACCTACTGTACCTGACCCAGCGAAGAATCGAGCGCCCGTGCGGCGTCCATTTTGCTTGAAAACGGATTCAACAAGGTTACCCCAATGCTCGGTGGTTTTGAAGCCTGGATGAATGCCGGTTATCCCGTCGAGCCATGAAATAAGGAAAACATAGTAGGAGCAAGAATGATTGCAGGATGTAAAACACTTCTGGCGCTGATCAGTATCAGTGTATTGATACTTGTCGCCTGTCAGGCTGAGGAACAGATCGGCATTCAAGCCGATCTGAATGGAAATCCCTACCGGGTGGTATCTGTTCAGGAATTACAGACCATGCTCGAAGGGAAGGATTTCATAATGATCAATGTTCACACGACCTGGCAGGGTGATATTCCCCAGACAGATTTACGCATCGCGTACGATCAGATCAAACAAAATATGGAACAACTGCCAGCCGAGAAGGAGGCGAAGATCATAGTGTACTGCCTGACTTCGGGCATGGCGAAAAAAGCAGTCGCCACGTTATTGGGTCAAGGCTACACAAACATTTGGATGTTGGAAGGCGGCACGACTGCCTGGGAGGAGGCGGGATTGACCATCGGTAAATAAGATAGGTCTGTAAACAGGATGAAACCGGGAGAATATATCTCCCGGTTTTTCTTCACCTAACACTCTTGGGTTCTGATCCCGATTATTTGACCACTTCCAGGGTTCCGACCATTCCTGCCTGCAAATGCCCCGGCTTGCCGCAGACGATCTGGTATATACCTGGCTGGTCGGGTGCTGTGAAACTTAGATCCACACTTTCATCGGGTTGGACATCCACGTCCCAGTACGCATTGGCAACATCCTCTTCATCAAACATATCACCGACTTCCACACCATATTGCATGATATAAAAGTTATGTTCCACTGTGCCTTTGTTGGCAACGCGGATCTGAATTTCCGAACCGGCGGGCACGGACAATTGCGTGGGGGTGATTGAAAAATCATTTAACTCCACTGTCAGTCTGGTGGACGGTCCACCAGACCGGCAGGCTGACAGGAAAATCAATATCAAAAGGAAGATACTTTTCTTCAACATACAACTCTCTTAACTTGGATATTCAACAAATATCTTGCTGGTAATATTTAGTCCAAGAACGCTGACCTTTGCACCGGACTTCACGGTCAGATTGTGATCGAACGATGAATAATCGATGATCATGATCTGCGCGCCGGGAAGGAGTCCAAGACCTTCAAGATGGCGGAGTAATTCCGCATCTGCATTCTTTACACATTGGATCTTTGCCTTTTGTTTTGGGCGCAGGGCGGAGAGAGGAGTTGAATCCTCCAATGGCATGACCAGATCGGCGGTGGGAATTAACTCCCCATGCGGGTCGCGCAGGGGATGTCCCATTGCCGCTGCCATCCGCCGTTCAAAATCCTCCGAAATGACGTGCTCAAGCCGTTCCGCCTCCTCATGGACTTCATCCCACGAATAGCCCAAGGTCTGCACCAGCCAGGCTTCCAAGAGGCGATGATGCCGGATAACCTCCAAAGCGGCTTTCCTGCCTTCTTTGGTTAGCGTAACCCCTTGATGCTTCTGGTATTCGACCAGGGCGGGTTGCGCGGCGGCAAGTCTTTGCACCATATTCGTCACGGACGCCGGCTTGACGTTGAGCCGTTCGGAAAGTGCATTCGTGCTGGCGTTCCCGCCGCTTTCGGTCAACTCGTAAATGTGCTTCAGATAATCCTGAATGGATATGGTCAAGGACGATTCCATCGGAATGCTCCTATTTGATCAACAACCCAGTGACCCACAACATCATCATACCGGTTAGAACGCCACCAAAGACTACCATTGGCATGGCTTCGCGTTGAGTGTCCTTTTGAACCAGTTTGGCAATCTCGTAGATCACCTGGAATATCGCGCCTGCGCCGATGGCAAGGAACAGCACAGTCAGGAAGGGTGAAGGAGTGTATCCTCCGATCCAGGCTCCCAGGATGGCAGGTGCACCACCGACCAACCCCATGATCGCCAGTCTGCCAATCCCGGGTTTATCACGCAGGACCGGCGCAATGATGCCCAGTCCTTCGGTAATGTTCTGAATGATAAATCCGACCACCAGGAAGGTACCCAGTGCAATTTCGCCAACATTATAAGCAGCGCCTATTGCCAGTCCTTCTCCCAGGTTGTGAATGCCGATGCCAACGGCTATCACAAAGGCAATCGCCAGCCGTTTATCCGCTTCGTTGCCGGTGATTTCAGACTGGCGTTTCGAGATTGCCTCTAATAGAAGGAAGGTTGCCACTCCGCCGATTCCGATCAAGCCGATCCCCTGGAACGCGGAAGGGATTTTCCCGGCAAACTCCAGCGCTTCCGCCACCGTGTCCAGCCCAAGAAAGATCAGCAAACCTGCCGTTGCCGCCATCAGGAAGGTCATGGTCCGGCGTCCCATTTGCCGTAAGGCCGGAAACCAGAAGATTCCCAGGAAGACCGGGATCACGCCGACATACAAACCGATGAGCGTGAATCCCCAGAAGGTGGCAGTGTCCGGTTGAGGCGATTCGAACGCAACCGGGATGTCCACTGTGAAGGGAATGGCATTTCCGGTAAAGATGCTTAAGCCATATGCCTCACCATACGACCACGGATAAGCGATGGTGATGGTGGCGCGCTCCAATCGAGGGATGACTGCATCCGGATGCGCCTCAAAAGGCATGACCGCATCATTGACGATGACCTGGGCGATGGTAATTTCCTCCGGACCTGTGTTGCGCACCTGCAATTCGATGCTGCCTTGTTTGAGAACATACCGTTCGACATCCAGATTCTCCACGGGCGCGGCAGAGTCGAGATTCAATCCTCCCCCTGTGGAAAGGAAAAGGACGATCACGCCGACGAGAAGAATGATCGGTATGAGCAGTAGGATAAAGGTCCGGAAGGTGAAGCGATTGGATGGGGTTTGAGTCATGACATACCTCTAAAACTATTCGGTTACTTCGAACATGCCGTTCCAGCCAAGTTCTGCAAATTCTGTCACGTGAGCATGAAACATGTACATGCCGGGATATTTGTATGCGAATTCCAGGATGCCACGTTGCGCCTGTCCCTGTATGATCGTATCCGTGAACTCGGAGGGGGTCAGGCTGGTGCCTGTTGGATAATAATGAAAGAAACTGGCGTGCAGGTGGAATGAATTGAGCAGATCAAATTCCAGGATATTCACAAGATAGATGCGGATCTTCTCGCCGATCTTGATCTGGATGGGATGGTTCTGATAGTAAAACGGTATGGCATTGACCGCATAGAAATCGTTGACATCATCAAAGTCCACATCGAAACCGCTCATGACCATGACCATTTCACGGTCAACGGGTGGGCGACCTTCCTTCGGATCCACAATAAATGTGCCATACAAACCCTTGGCGATGTGGCGCGCCAGCGGAAAGACATGACAATGATAAAGGTGGAGACCAAATGGTTCTGCATCGAACTCGTAGGTGAAACTGTCCCCTGGTTCGACATAACCTCCCGGACCCGATCCCGGCACGCCATCCATCGCCCCCGGATGAAAGCCATGAAAGTGCATGCTATGCGGATGGTTGCTGCCATTGATCATCGTGATGCGGATCAGGTCGCCTTCGGTGCAGCGAATGGTTGGACCTGGAATGCGCCCGTTATAAGTCCAGGCGGGGTATTCGATGCCGGGCACAACTTCAATATTCTTGTTGATGACAGTGATTTCATATTCCCGTAAAGTCCTGCCATTTGGCAGGGTCGATACTTTTCCGTAATCGAAGTCGGTGAGAATGTCCCCTGGATTGAAGCCATTTTTATCATGGTCAACATCACCCGTGCCTGGGATGACGCCGCCTCCATGATCCATGCCTTGCGTGGGAGGCTGATTACGGCGTGTGTGGGATTTGCCATTGGGCTGCATGATGGCAGTCGCACCTCCAGCCCCGATCACACCGAAAGCCCCCAGTTTCAGGAAATCCCGCCGACTCAGTTGGTTCTTCATGTAAACCTCCAATACGGATAATGCCTGTAAATTTAGTCTAGTCTAAATTAGATTTTAGATCAGGAATATTTGATTGTCAAGGCGAAAATAGACAATAATCACGCGAGTCAACTCACCTGCCACGAGTTTGTGAAAAGCGTAACTTTATCTTTACTACAGCGACTATGTAGATGTAAACATAAACATACATACCCCAGATAAGGAAAAAATGACCAAAACTCTTCTCTCAATTTTGATAGCGCTGGTGTTCGTTTTTGGCGCGGCAGGCGTCACCGTGGCTGCGGCCCAACAAAGCCAGCCAGGTGAGCCACTCTATTTAGTGAAAACCTGGAGCACCCAAATGTTCCGCCAGCTAGACAAAACGCAAGTTTCGGAACAGACGATCCAGACCCAGTCTCGCATCCACGAGCAGGAGATGACCCAACCGCAGATCTTGGAGCAGGCAGAGCATACGATCCAGACTCAATCGGGCATCCATGAGATCGAGATCCTCCAGACGCCGCAAAGTCCTGCGACGCTTGATGTATGTGACCAGTCCGGAACAAATGGGCAGTGTGGATCTCATTTGGATACAGATGCGGATCATGTAAACGGTCATTCTCATCAGGATCATAGGGATGACGGTGCTAACCACCAGAACGATAGAACTGACCATCAAAACGGCGGATCTAACCATGAGAACGATGGTTCCGAACATGAGGAGAACGAGCATTAGATCAAGCAGTGTGCGGTAATTTTCCAACCTCAAATCCATCAAGTTATAGAATAATAGTGACCCTGTTCGTTATCTAGGGTCACTTCAACTTGGATTAAGTGAGTTTATACATCCAGAGTCGCTCCGTTTGTGGTGTTTCTTGATCGGTTAAGCTTTTCCAGGCAAGAGGTAACTCCAAATCAAATAAAATACCGCTATTCAATACTGACAATTCATAAACTTGAACACGGCGCGACATTGATAGTAATGGATTTCGATCAGAATACTGGGAAAGACGGCTGCGTTTGTTGCGATTAATTTGATGAAGTTCCGTCGGAGAAAAAGGGCTGTAAATCACCTGGTTTATTGCATCAGCGGAAGCACACATAAGTGCCTGAGGGTTATCGAAAAACTCAACAACCTGCACATTCAAATTAAAACCACTTACTTTGGCGGTTAATTTATTGAGCCAGCCTAAAGGATCCGGAACCTGCACAGTACGTGCCAGGTGTTCGCGCTTGATCTTCAGATCCTGCACCGCCCACAGCACCACCTGTTCCCTCAATCCATCAATCGCCCTTCTTTGTCGTTCATTCCCCATACTAATTAACGCCCCGAAGAATATCACGGCAGATGCCACTACAATTGCTAGAAGAATTTCCATTTTCTTTTCCTTTTTCTAGTTATTATTTATTTTCAACCGATTCGTCTTTTACTAGTATGGACATGTACTTGAACGTTTCGCCCATACGTTCCAAAGCCTTGGGACGGGGGTCCACCACACTGGCAGAGGCGATCACCATGAATAGACCCAGCAAGCCAAAGATCTGCCAAAGCGGTAGGGAGGACCGAGCAGGCTCAGGTGTTTCCTCCGGCAGAGGAGTGAGCAATACGAAAGTTGGTGTCGGCGGTATTCGCGTTGCCACCGGCGTTATCGAAGGCATCAAAGTGCTGGTCGCTGTTGGAGATGGAATCAGGGTGGCGGTCGATGTTGCCACCTCAGGGATCACGATCCTACCCGCATCCTGTCCACATAATCCATTCACATCACATGCTACTGCCAGAACTGGGTATTCCCCAACTGGCGCCAATGTTCCATCCCCAAAGCGCCGATCCCATTTCACGATATAGGAATTCTTGCCGGGATCAAAGTCCAACACCAACTCCTTCCAACGCTTTTGCGGATCACGGATGGTCACCTGGATGCTGGCAATCGGGAAGTGATTGGGGGAAACCTTCAGCACGCCGACCTCCCAGATCCACCACCGTTCCGTGATGGACACGGCAGGCGGCGCATTGTCAACAGTCAACGCAACTGAAACCACATCGCCAACATTGCCGGCACGATCCCTGCCGCGCATCTGGATGGTGTATTCGCCATTTGGCACTTCGCCAGAATGCCAGTTGTAAGACCAGCCATCTCCTGCACTCATCGAGATTGCCTGCCAGGTGTTTCCTCCATCAACCGAAACTTCACCACCCTCTGGACCGGACATACCGTCCACTAGACTTCCACTGAAGGGCACATTACCCTGCACAACCTCACCATTGAAATGGGATGTGATTTGAGCGACCGGAGGAACCGTG
>Ga0075156_10000040_pt1 | contig 54433 bp, 45 predicted proteins | sample JI81AbrownDNA_FD_70966 | JGI IMG/M metagenome (GOLD analysis project Ga0075156, IMG submission 70966) | Wastewater effluent complex algal communities from Wisconsin, to seasonally profile nutrient transformation and Carbon sequestration -... | ecosystem: Engineered > WWTP > Effluent > Algae...
AATCTATGACGGTGATACATTGAACTACATTACTTCGGTGACCACCAGTATCACGGGTGAGTACACGTGGACGGCGCCCGGCGCCGGTGAATATATCGTACGCGTTGTTGATGCGAGCGTTGTGTCTGGGCGTACCTATAATGCGCCTGCTCCGAGTTTAGTACCGGTGACAACGTTTATCACCAGCGGAGGTTTGCAGGTCACAAATCGCGTCGGTGGTGCTGTGCCGAATTTTGCGGATGCGCAAGTGAATAATGGCAGTCAAACGTTCGCCGATTTGATTAATGGGGGAGAAACACCACAAACATTTGGCTTGGTTGATGTAACGGGTGATATGACGGGCATTGATTTTGGGTATAATTTCAATCTCGTTGTTAACGTGAATGATACTGGTCGCGGTTCATTGCGTAGCGCTATCGAGAATACGAATGCGCTTTCAAATACAGGCCTAGCACAAAATGGCTTTGCAGGAGGTACCGAAAATATCGTTTTTCGCATTCCAAATGGCACGAATAACTTAGGGATGAATGCGAGCAACGATTATTTCAATGGCATCTTGAGCGCAGCTGTTATTGGTTTGGCTTCACCTTTGCCTGATATTTCAGAAAGTTTGCGTCTTGATGCTACCGAGCAGCCTCACTTTGTTACAAATACGTCCACACCAATCGTGCTTGACGGTAATTTTACCTCCTACGGTTTTCGTTTTCTTGATCCAGAGAACTATGTGCGAGGTTTCTCATTTGTAAATATCGCCCTAGCGCCCTTAAGTTTTACGGAGGGGTTCAATGAAATTACCAGCAACCATTTCGGGGTATACCCAAATGATCTCCTTTCGACGTTTTCTTCTTATGGGATTGTATTTGAGACGGACAATGCTGGTACAGGTAATACGATCGGTAGTCCAGATGAGCAGAATGTTTTTGCAAGTATTGGCAATTCAAGTATTTATTTTGCTGGAAACGCTGATAATACGTATATTCAGTCGAATTATTTTGGGCTAACCGCCGATGGTCTGGCTGTAGCCTTCTGTTTTGATGGTATTGAATTTGCACAAGGTGGTACCGATATACAAATCGGAGGCAATGCACCAGAGCTCGGTAATATTTTTGGTGGCTGTTATAATACGTCCATCAAGCAGGGTGTGTCAGGGTTTGATTTAGAGCGTTTGACTATCATCGGCAACACTTTTGGTACGGATGTTACCGGTATGGTTTCTACGGTCATTCCTAACCCGATCTCGTTTACCAATACGATCGACCTGAGACTCGGTGGTAATAATCCCGGCGAAGGTAATCTCGTGGTATCAGGAAACAATCCAATAATTTTTGCAAATTCAACGGGTACGCGCGTATACGGTAATGACTTCGGTATCTATTCAGATGGCATTACCCCAGCGCCTGCCTCGACATATCGCTCCATAGTCTTCTCACAAAGTTCTACCGATACAGAAATCGGTGACGGTACGGTAGATGGGACCAATGTCTTTGGAGATGGTATGGGCGGTGTTGAATTTATTGATGTTGGAAGCTTTGTTCATAGCAACGTGCGCGTAAAGGGTAATAAGCTCGGTGTAGACCGTACCGGCACCATAACGTTTAATACGCAAAATGGTTTTCAATTTTCACGCGTTGAAGGCTTGCAAATTGGAGGCATAAACCCAGGTGAAGGTAATCAATCCGTTGTGTTTTCATCAGGGGCTTACTCGATCAATAGCGTTAATGATCTCGAGATATACGGTAATATCTGTAATGCAAATAGCGATGTGAGTGCCGCGTTACAGGTCGCTAACAATGATTGTTTTGGTATCTATGATGTACAGAATGCTCAAATCGGTGCGCCAGGCGCGGGAAGAAATTATTTAGCCGGCGTGAACAGTTCACTTAACGTCGGTAGTAGTAGCCAGGTTATTATTCAAAACAACTACTTCAATTTAAACGCCTCAGGCAGCGAGCCGTTATTGCAAACGTCGCTTCGTGGACTCGCGATCTCAGATTCAATCAATGTTATGGTCGGTGGCATTAATCCTGGTGAAGGTAATGTCTTTGGTCCACATATGGGTTCATTGCTCGCTGGTGATTTGGGCATGGCTATCGATGTTCAAAGCAATAACGGTGTTTGGATTCAAGGTAATATTATCGGTAGTGACGCCACCGGCACCAAGCCATTCGAAAGTGACTTCGGTATCGGTATTAGCGGTATCTTTAATCCAACGCAGAATGTCATTGTAGGCGGCAATACCGCAGCGCACGGCAATATCATTTTTGGTGGATTTGGCATCTTGCTTTATGGCAATGTTGCTACTGGGATTATCGTCCAAAATAATTCTATCGGTGTGAATAGTTTAGGCGTTGCAACATCATCGGGTGCAGTCATGACGCAATTACCATTTACAATTTTGAAGCCGGCGAGCATCGGTATCATTTGGGGTGCAAATAATAATACCATCGAAGAGAATATTATCGGTGGCTCGCCTTCATATATCAGTGGTACGGGCCCAGGTATCTATATTGCTCAAGATACAAATTCACCATTTGGTTTTGCGAATGTCCCGACACAAAACCGCATTTCAAGAAACTCTTTCAGAAGCAATGCCGGGCCATCGATCGATATTGAAGATAGCCCCATTGGCATCGGTGGTGACGGTGTCACACCAAACGACGGCATCATCGACCCTTCACGTGCGCACTATGGCCTCGATTATCCGATCATCACCTCATCGACCCTTGTTGGTGGCAATCTCTATGTTGAAGGATTTGTCGGATCTGGAAACGGTCTCTTAGCCTTTGCCGACGTCGAAGTAGAAATTTACGAACAAGGAGATGACGGTAATCAGGATGGTGAGGTTGTTTATGGCGACGGTCTCTCGTTGCCGCATGGTGAAGGCTTGCTTTATCTCGGTACAATCATGACGGATTCAGGTGGAGGGAACTTTAGCGGTGTTGTTCCGGCGCCGTTCTTAGCATCGGCAACCGATATTACCGCTCTCGCTATTGATCAGCTCGGCAATACGTCAGAATTCGGCACGTTCTTTAATGGGACGATCCCTCCGCCAGTCGTCCCGCCTTCTGTGCCGGTTGTCACGGGTGGTGCAGGTGGGTTGGCGTGTAATATGTCGAGTTCATCAAATACGGGTAATGGCTGTTTGAACTTCAATCAATTACCCGTCTTCGCAGCAGCACCAACGACATTACCTCCTACACCTAGTGTGCCTCTCGTACCAACGCCTTGGCTTGATGGTGACGTAGCAATCGAGACACCAACCGTTTGTCGTCCGATTATCAATAAGTACATGCGACAAGGTGCAAAAAATGATGCGGCACAGGTAAAGGCCCTCCAGCAATTCTTGAAAGATAAAGAACGTCTTTATACGGGTACGATCTCTGGCATCTTTGACCGCGCTACCGATACGGCCGTGCGCGCCTTTCAGAAAAAATATAGCAAAGACATCTTGGCGCCATGGGGTCACAGCACCCCGACGGGCTATGTCTACCTCACGACATCGCGCAAAATCAATGCCCTGAATTGCCAGTAATAAGCTTGACAAACATATATTATAATGATATGATAGACTCCCTGTAGCCAAACCGGCTCAGGGAGTTTTTCACTCTTTTAGGGGGTACTGTTTTGAAAAATGTTCGTTTCGAAGTTCGGGCAAAAGAAGAGCTACACGAAGCGCTTTTCGGAGCGTTTCTCATGGTGTGCTTCGCCGCCCTCGTCATTTGTCCGTTCCTGTATTGGGCGGATTATGGCAAAGATCTCGGCCTAAGGGAGGCGATCATCTGCGCATCTAAGACGGTCATGATCGTCTACTTCGCGGGCGTTGGAGCCTACTTCAGCGGCAGCCATGCTCTCGAGCGTGGCAAGGTCGCGGCGCACTACTACGCGCGCCTCGCCAAGTGTCCCGCCACCGTGCGAGGTCAGGGATGAATCGTCGCCAGCTCTATTGGGCGAGTATCGATCTCGCCTATCGTAGCTATCCTAAGGTTCTCAGCGTGCTATGCGCGCTGGTCTGAGCCTCATCCAAACACTGACTGAAACCCGCTAGTACCAATCTGGGAACGCGGGTTTTGTCGATCCTCTTGACGGCTTTCACAAACAAGCAGACCATATGCGGCTGTACGGAGGTTCTCATGCATCGCTGGCAAATCTTCTTGCACATTTTCGACAAACCGACACAACGAAGCCCGCTCAATGCCGGTCTCTGCTACTTGTTGATATTCGTCCTATTCGCGGCATTCATTGCCGTTTTGCGTATGGCGATGCCGCCCGGTGACGAGCCGAATGCGGCCCTGCTCATCATTGCTGTTTTCACGATGGCACCCCTGATGAACTTTCTTAGCCAACAGGCGAAAGAATGGTGGTGTCCAAAAGCCAGACGGCATGACGATCGACACTGGCGCTAACAAGCGTTCTACCCTCTTATCCTAACCCCGCTATCTTCGGGGTTTTTGGTTGCCTCAAATGCTCGCCCGTTCTACCATCTGACTATATGAAGCAAGTTTTCTATCGCCTCTTGGCGATGATGGGAGTGATGGCGTTTTTGTTACCAGCGACCGCGTTGGCTCAGCCGGTGGTGAGTGAACAGATCACGCGCTTTGATGCCGTCGTGACAATCAACAAAGATCAAAGCATCATGGTTGAAGAAACCATTGAATACGATTTTGGTGTCTATGACCGCCATGGGATCTATCGCTATATCCCAACGGGGTATGACCGTAATGGCGCAAAATTTTATCTGCTTTTAGATTTAGAAAGTGTCATGCAGGACGGCAAGCCAGCTGAATATGAAAAGAGTTATGGTCTCGCTAAGGTAAATATCAAAATTGGCGATGCGGATAAATACCTTACCGGTAAACATACCTATGTCATTCGCTACAAGGTAAAGCGCGCGTTGAATCCATTTCCTGCTGATGATGCCATTGAATGGTATTGGAATGTGACCGGCAATGGTTGGGAGGTGCCGATTCTTTCGTCCTCGCTTAAGATGCGTGGCTCTGGTGAAAAGCTCGACGCGATTTGTTTTACCGGTGTCTATGGTTCAACAGAAAAAGCCTGCTCGATCATTCAAAATAAAGACGTTCATGAAGTGCGCACGACCCGTCCTCTCGAGGCGAATGAAGGTTTGACTGTAGCATTCAGATTTCCTTTAAACTCGGTTGATCCGATTAGTACTCAAGACAAGATTTGGTTTTGGTTGATTGATAATGCGTGGGCAGCAACGCCATTCGTCGTATTTGCGGCGATGTACGCCATCTGGTTTTTTAAAGGACGTGATCCAAAAGGTCGCGGCACCATCATCGCTCAATACGAAGAACCTCAAGGCATGAACGCTCTTCAGATGACAGGATTATTGAATGAATCCATCCCGTCACGTGCGGTGACGGCGCAGATTCTTGATTTAGCACGACGCGGCTATCTGCATGTTGAATATGAAGGCGCAAAAAACAAAACCATGTTTCTCGTCAAAGACCGTGAAGCGGATAGCAAGTTAGACCATGCAGAAAAAGATCTCTTCGAAGGTATCTTTGCGGACAGTGATCGCGTAGATACAAGCGAGGGCGTTGATGATTTGTATGAGGCCGTAGAAAAAGCACGTTCATATACCATGACGTATTTAAAAGAGCTTGGACTCTATCCGCATAATCCAGGAGTGATTCGTGGCTTGTGGTATACGGCGGCATTCGTTGTCCCATTTGTGCTGGCGATGGGAGGCACGATCTTCTTTGGGCCATTGATGATCGTGAGCGGCATTGTAAGTAGCATCATCATGATGCTCTTTGCTCACTTCATGCCACGCGTCACACGCAAAGGCGCTGAAGCACGTGAAGAGATTCTCGGATTCAAAAAATTCTTGTCTGTTACTGAAGAAAAACGTCTTGCCTTTAGTGATGCGCCAGCAATGAAGCCAGAACAATTCGCGCGTTTTTTGCCAGCAGCTGTCGCCTTTGGTGTTGAGAAAAAATGGGCAAATCAATTCGCAAATATGCAAGTGCCTGCACCGAACTATATTCAGGGTTACTCAAACTTTAGCACCAACTCTTTCGTGAATACTGTTCATGCCATGGAATCTGATATGGCGAGTACGTATTCACCACCATCTTCATCCGGTTCTGGCGGATCGGGTTTTTCAGGAGGTGGTTCTGGTGGAGGTGGGGGAGGTGGAGGCGGTGGGAGTTGGTAGCCAAATCCTCCTTGTGTTCCTCCTATATTTAAAGGAGGAAATCGTTCAAAGCTGCGATGCAATGAGTGGGATTGTTCAATACATCGCAATTTGTAAATCGCACAGTCTTAAGATTGTGCGATTTTAGTACCTCGTCTCTCGAGAGATCATAGTCTTTTTGAGACTGGTGAATCTCGCCATCAATTTCAATAATGAGCTTAAGTTCAGCGCAATAAAAATCCACGATGTATTGCAATAAGGGTTTTTGTCGGTTCCAGCGAAATTGCCCAAGTTGGCTTTTAGGAAGAATATCTTTCCAGAATACCGCTTCCGGTATTGTGGGGTTCTTTCGCATCTCTTGTGAGCGTTTTTTGAGAGCTTTGTTGTAAGTTAAGAATCGCATAAGATACCCCGTTCCATGAAGTAGAGGGCTGCGTCAAGCAAATCATCTCCCGCATTCCCTCTTCTTTATTTAAAGAAGAGGGAGGTCTAATTTCAGTGATCAGAGTGCCTCGAAGTCAGTCGCACCCCCTTCTTTAAATAAAGAAGGGGGCCGGGGGGATGATTTGGGCGAAGGGTGGACAAAACCCATAAAATGCGCTAGTATTCGCGCGCTAGGTAAGACAGATGACTGCCCCGACGTCACGTCGGGGAGGAAAGTCCGAGCACCGATCTCATCGCAAGGTGAGTGAAAGCAGAAGCGGCTAACGACCGCCCGGATATAGCGAGCATGGAAGGACACGTGCCATTCTATGATCGTAAACCGAGGGAAAGTGCCACAGAGACAATACTAGCCTACGCAAGTGGGTGAAAAGTGAAAAGTGAGAGTAGGTGGGCATTCGCAAGAATATCTGCCAGCTCTCTCGGCCGTTGGTAACAGCGGTTCGCGGCAAACCCTTCTTGGTGCAAGAACAAATTCTGAGGCTGCAAGGCTGAAGTATGGTCGTTCGCTTGAGGTGATGGGCAACCATCATCCCAGAGAGATAGTCATCCCCCGATATCCGCAAGGGTAAAGGGTGACAGAACTCGGCTTATCGTCTTATCTCGCAATCCAAAATCCCTCGGGCTAGGCCTGAGGGATTTTTGATTTGATCAGGTTTTTGGTTGAGACCCATATCGCCGCAAACCCGATAACGATCGCCACGATGCGGACGAACCAGCCGACGAGCGGAAGAAAGAATAACAACCAAAGCAAGGGGATACCGACCGCCGGGGCAAAGTACGTGAGGTGCCGTCGATCCTTTATCCAATGTTGCGTCAAAAGATGTCCTAAGATACTCGCCGTTAACACTTGTGCCGAATAAGCGAGAGCAAGCCAAAGTGCCAAGAGTCCAAATCCGAGCGGGATACCGATTACAGTAAGGATAAATAAGAACGAAGCAATAGGCGCCGTAACGGTAGCGATCACGCCTAATTGCAGGGCAATAACCGGCTGTTTGCGGATACCAGCAATCGACAAAGGCACCCTTCGCGGAAAAACCGTCCCTAGCATGAGGGCAACGGCCAATGCTGAAGCGATTGCCGTCAGATAACGTAATCCGAGCCAGGGCAAGCGATTGTCTGGACGCGGTTCAGCAGGGTCATCCCCAAACGGATTTATTGTGAGATGGCTTGCGCCCAAATAGCCGGGCGTGAGATCGGACGTTTGTGCCCAGACATTCCATTCGTTCTGTAAAATGGCGTTCTTGCCAACCGTGAGGGAGGACGTAAAAATCGTTGCACGCTGGCTGATACGCGTATCGATCAATGTTGATAGGGCGACCAAGCGTACATTGCCACCAACAGGGGCATTGATTCGTAGAGACTTTGCTGCACAAAGGACATCGCCCTCGATGGGTGCATTGATAGTCACCGAGAGTCCCGCGCAAAAAAGGTCACCTTGAACGGCTTTATCAATCACAATTGCTTCACCCGCGAGAAAGGCGCTCGTCTGCGTAGGTTGTGACAGGGTCACATTGTCATCATCGGCAAAAAAGATTGCTGCTTGCGTAGCTGTCGGTAAAACTGCCATCGTCATGATGATGAGACAAAAAAGAGCGTGTACCGTTTTCATATCCACAGTATAGATGTTTTTGCTCTTCTTTAGTATAACGGATTCATGTGGCGTTGGATGGTGGGATTTTTTGTTGCCATCCTGGCAGGGTGGGGATTTTGGCGTCTCGGCACCATCCCGCCAATGCCCGAGTCGCTTAGCGCCTATGCTGAGCCCCGCACCGGTGGCCAAATCGTGACATGGATCAATCATCCCCAAGCCGATGAGACCAAGCTGCTTGTCTTGGGTGCTCTCGATCGTTGGATAGACGGCGAAGCATCGTGGTTGGGTTGGTTGCGCGCGCCATCACGTTGGCTTCACGAACGGACGGGTAGCTCAACAGGGCCGAGTGAATTACGTCGCGTGGTCAAAAGTCTTAAGGGTATGTATCAGCTCGCTGACGAGGGCAAGTCCGGCTCAGCCTCAAAAGCCTTTCTCGACGAAGAATACCGCTGGAAAGAACGCATCGCAAAAGACGGAGCCCCTTATAAAGAGACCTTGCGCCAAGCACTTTTTTTGAGTTACTGGCTCTATACGGATATTGATGACCGACACGGCGCTTATCGCATCAAGCAACAACTAGAAGATTGGCGGCTCACGCTCTCTCGTGATGAAACCGAGAGCTTGGCATTGCGTTTACTCTCTCTAGATTCACGTATTGAAGAATCTGTAAAAGCGTTGGCCCAAGGCCGTTTCGAAGAAGCTGAACTAGCCGCATCCGTTAGTGCTCAGGGGTTAGAGAATGTCGCGCACGATATGGACCGCTTGCGTCCACACTGGTCTGAAGAGACGGCGAATGCCTTTGGTGAGACGTGGTCGCGTATGTCGGCGCAAACGCTCCAGCAACGTGAGCGTATCGTCCAAGCCGGGCTTGATCCGAGTGATTTAGCCACGGTTGAGATGAATGCATCCAGCACAACCATGACCGTAACGACCACCGATATCGTGGCGACAACGACAGCTTCTACACCAACCACAACGCCACCAATCATCGCTGCTACGAGTACAAATCCTACAGTGAGACGTATCAGCATCATTCCAAGTTCAACCTCTTTGAGCTTTGGACAAACCATCTCGCTACGCGCCTTTGCCATTGATGACGATGGCGGTCGCAATGATGTGACACCACGCTGCCAATTCAGCGTTGCCCCAGCAGGGTTTGGCCAAATCGACAAACAATTATTTAGCGCATTGGCGAATGCAGGCTCAGCCGTGATTTCAGCAAGATGCCAACTTGAAGATCAATCCTATAATGGATCGGTTACCGTTGAGGTGCGCTTTTGACAAATGAGGCCTTTGGATTGACCATGGAGTCATGAAAACGCGCTTATTGCCGCTTGCTGGCATGTTATTGGGTTGTGCCATGGTCGCCTTTGGCGCCGAGTCGCTCGGATTGTTTCACTCCGCGTCATCTCGCCTCACCGACATGGCCTTTTTGGATCGCCAAGCCGACCCGCGTTTAATGATCGTTTCTATTGATGATGCTTCGCTCTCGCGCATCGGTCGTTGGCCATGGGACCGCTCGGTTCATGCTGAACTTGTTCGCCGTCTTTCTGAGGCGGGCGCCAAGGTGATTGCGGTGGATGTGAATTTTCCTGAGGTTTCAAATGCGATACATGATCAAGAGCTCGCTGACGCGATTAGGCTCGCGGGCAACGTTGTTTTACCGATTGAGCTCTCTGATGTCGTGATTGAAAACGGGGAGTATCTTCAGCGCGGCGAAGCCGTCCAGCCTATTTCACAAATTCTCGGCGCGGCCGCTGCATCTGGTTTTACGAACCTTCCTTTAGACGCTGACAATGTCTCGCGTCGTATGCCGGTTATCGTTCGTGAAAAAGACGGTTCAAGTGTAAAGAGTTTTGCGGCTGAAACATTGCGTGTCGCAGGACTTGCTCCGGCGACAAATGAAATCTCGACCGATAGCTTTGGTCGTCTCATTATTAATTATCCGGGGAGTCCTGGTACAATCCGTCGTCTTTCTGCTGCCGATATTTTGCAGGGCTCGACGAGCCTTGAATCGGTGAAGGGGAGCATTGTTTTTATCGGTGCCACTGCGCGTGATTTGCATGATGAGCAGCTCGTCCCAACATCGGCCGGTACGCCGATGAGCGGCGTTGAAATTCACGCTTCGATTGCCGACACCCTTTTATCGCGCGCGTGGTTGCGTGATCTGAATATGGCGCTCGCTGGGCTCGGTATTTTACTTGCGGTATTTGCGGTTGGTTTTGCCGCCTATCTCTTACGTCCGCGCTACAGCGTGATGTTGTTACTTCTCGGTATTGCAGGGTATGCCGTCGCGACCTTCGTCCTGTTTGATAAGGGGATTTTGCTCGGCTTATTGTGGCCGGTGATCGCGATGGTTGCTGCCTATATGGGCGCATCGGTATTTCGTTTTGTGACATCTGAACAAGATAAACAAGAGATTAAACAAATTTTTGGACGCTATGTCTCGCCAAGTGTCGTCGAGTCATTGATGGCGGACCCTTCTAAAATCCGTCTTGGCGGAGAACGTCGCCGCATGACCGTGCTCTTTTCAGACTTGCGCGGATTCACCACGCTTTCAGAAAGCCTTACGCCAGAGCAACTTGTCGAAGTCCTCAATCTCTATCTCGATGAGATGACCAAGATCGTGTTTGAAGAAGGTGGTGTGCTCGATAAATACATCGGTGATGCCGTCATGGCGTTTTGGAATGCCCCAATGAATCAAGAAGATCATGCCGTTCGCGGTGTGCGTTGTGCATTAAAAATGAAAAAACGTTTGCATGAGATGAATACGCGTGCCGAATTTCCTAACGGCGTTCAGTTGCGTGTTGGTGTGGGGTTGAATACGGGAGAGATGGTGGTAGGTAATATCGGCTCATCACTTCGTCATGACTATACCGTTATTGGTGATAGCGTAAATCTCGCTTCACGTACCGAAAGTTTATGTAAAGACTATGGCGTTGAAATCATCGTGACTAAAAATACCCTCACTGATTTAGCTGGAGCCTTTCTTGTGCGCGAACTCGATCAAGTCGCCGTCAAAGGCAAAGCCGAACCGATTAAGATGTATGAAGTCCTTTCAGCCACTGAAAGCGCAACCGACGAAGAGAAAGAACGCTCCGCACTCTTTGCTGATGCCCTCACTCAGTACTACCAGCGTCATTTCTCGCAGGCTAAGGCGCTCTTTGCGGCCTATATGACCCGTTTTGCCAATGACACCACCGCTCAGCTCTTTTTTGACCGCTGCAGCGAATATGAAGCCAATCCGCCAGGCGTTGATTGGGACGGGACCTTTGTGAGAAAGACGAAGTAACTGAGGTATTATCATTGTATGAGCATGGAGAAAATGGGAGTAAATGAAGATTCTGCACGGGTTGAGCGAACCACTGCACCACAAGGCTCAGCGCGCCACGAAAGTCCAGAGAGACCTCTAAAAGAGTCTCAAGTATGGAAAACTCAAGAAGGTGAACCTCTTTGTCGCGTAGAGGCAGCATACGGTGAAGTTGAGGAGGGTGCTTACCATATCCATGGCAGAGCCAGATCTTTAACATCCCTCCTCCTGCATGGTGAAAAAAATGGAAAACCGGTGACGATAGACGTTTTACGGATGACGGGTGCAGTAGGAGAAGCGCCAACCATTGGTAAGATTCTCATGGCTGAGAAAAAACAAAAAAGCTACGCATTCAGTCAGTCTCAGGGTCTCGTCACGGCTCCACCGTTAGATGATCCAGGTGCGCTAGCCGTGCTTTTGCATGAACTTGGACACGCTGCGCAAAATACCGAGCCTGAGTTCAGAAAATATTTAGCTGAAAATCGCAAGCCGCTATTTGAAACAGAAAACCCTGCTTCTCGAGAAGAAGTCATAGGTCAGCTTAAGGCGTCTGTGCCAGATATTGATGAGCAAGAGATTAGTCGCCGCATGTCTGAGTGGGATTTTTTCGCAGAACGCGTCAGAACTGAAAATGCAAAGAAAAAATCCCTACAGGGGTCAATAGATGAGGTGCGGCATCGCTTGAACGGCGAATACTTGGCTATCGTTGAAAAAAGCCCCAAACTGCAAAATTTTCTTCAGGGGCTAAAAAGCAAAGACATTGGCGTGGTATTTCAACAGCACGAAGTCCGTCTTGCGGACAACCGGTCGGATATTTTTCGTCTCCCTGGCATTAAATCGCCCTTGTCAGAGTCACAGCAAAACCAGCTATTTTCTCCTGAAGGTAAGCAAAAAATCATCGCGATCTTAGAACATTTTCAACAGCCATCCACGAATGATATGGTGTCTGATGTTTTTTTTGAGGGCGGTCACCTGGTGATCAAACTACCGCTGGGTAGCAATGAATATTCAGACGGTATTTTCGTTGAGCTCCCTATCGGTAAAACCGCCGATCATGCAAATGCCGCCAAGATCGTTACGGATGAAAGTACGCTGCGCGAGCTTGAAGCTCAATCAGAAAAGGTTGACCAAGCCATTAAAGAGGCAAAATATCTCTTACAACAATACATCCAAGATCATGATCTTGCCGACACGTTTAACCTCCCTAGAGCTATTGCCGAAAGAGATGCAAATGCTCGGGCAATGATTTGGATGAATAAAATGAAATCAGCAGGAGTAAATCTTTTTGCTGTAAGTGCTGCACCAGGTCAGGAGGAGGGGAGTTGTGAAACGGATCCAGACGAACCCATTCAGGGCTCAGCTCACCAAGCGTTACGTAACTCTATCAATTCCTACAGGGCAAACATCGGACAAATGCGTCAGGCAAAAGGAAAGACGAAGTATCCTCGTTCATCGTAGCTATCTTCAATGCATTGACAAATCCCCCCAAAAACGTTGAGCTGATGGCGTTCAATCTTGAACACTAGGAGGTGAGTTTTGGACCTTCCCATCGCAAAACAACGTGATCGGATCATACAAACCATTCTCGAGAATCCTGTGACGATCATCGTCGCAGAGACCGGGAGTGGTAAGTCGACCCAGGTGCCACGGTACCTGCTCGATCATGGGTTTAGGGTCATGGTGACTCAGCCGCGACGGCTCGCGGCCTTTTCTGTCGCAGAGTTTGTGGCTGCCGAATATGGTGAGCCACTTGGCTGCACGATCGGCGTGCGCACGCGTGATGACAAGATCTCAAGTGAGAAGACACGCCTCTTGTTTGCCACCGACGGACTCGTCGTGATGCGCGAACTTATGGGGCACAATTCTGAATTTGATGTCCTCATCATCGACGAAGTCCATGAATGGAATGTACATATCGAAGCCTTGGTTGCGCTAGCACGCAAAGCCATCACTGAAGGTCATCAGATCAAGATCGTCATCATGAGCGCCACGCTCGATGCCGAACGACTCTCAGCATACTTCGACGATGCGCCCGTGGTGACCGTGACAGGACGCACCCACCTGGTGAAGAAGATCAAAAAAGGCGCATCCATTGCCGATGACGCGAATGCCTTGCTCAAGCGAGGCAAGAACGTCTTGATCTTTGTTCCCGGCAAGCGTGAGATTCATGACTTGATGGAGGTACTCGATAGCGAGCACCGACGTGACGCGGTCATATTGCCCTTGCATGCTGAGCTTGATACCCACAAGCAACAGCGCTGCTTCAAGCACTATGATCGCCCCAAGTGCATCATCGCCACTTCAGTGGCGCAAACGTCGATCACCATCGACGATATCGATGCCGTCATCGACTCGGGTCTCGAGAACCGCGCTTGCGTCGTAGGTGGTGTCACCGGCCTCTATGAAGAGGTGATTTCACTCGCCGATGCTGAGCAACGTCGAGGACGTGCCGGGCGTACCAAGCTCGGCTACTACATCGATCACGCTCCAGAAGTCGAACGAGATGAATACCCAGTCCCCGAGATCATGCGAATCAAGCTCGAGCAAATCGCGCTGAAGTTGGCCATGGTTGGTCATCGTATGCAGGACATCGCGTTCTTTCATCAGCCGCCTGAGTATTTGGTGAGGGACGCCGAGAGCACATTGCAAGCGCTCGGATGCCTGAGCCCATCAGGTAAGGTAACGAAGAAAGGTGGACGCATCGCTCTGCTCCCGGTTTCGGTAGAAGCCGGTTGCATGCTGCTCGAAGCGGAGCGCCTTGGTGTCGTGGATGAGATTATCCCCGTGATCTCGGTTTTCGAAGCGAGCGGCATTACCGAAGGCGATGGTCGCATCGGCTTTGGTGGTTGGCGTGAGCTCTGCGGCGACGAGCAAGATTCAGATCTCATCGCTCAGTCCAAGGTCTTTATGGCCATTCGTTCGATGCCGCGTCACGTGCGTGAGCGGTATACGCTGAGGCCAAAGGCCGTCGAACGTGCAGAAGGCGTCTACAAGAGCCTTATGCGCGATCTGGCTGAAAAGGTGAACCTCGATGCCCTCTATGGGGGCAAAGAGGCCGTTATCGCCTCGATCAGATCAGGGCTTTTGGACACCTTTCGTCGTACGAGCAAGCGACGCGTCTACTCTTCAGTAAACGGTGAGAAGCGCACCTTGCAAAAGTCGAGCATCATCGACCATCATCGCCGCATCGTCGGAGTCCCTTGGGACTTGCGTCCAGATCTCGGCGGTGAAGTAAAAGCGTTCATTCTCTTTGCCACTAAGGCAGCCTAAAACAAACCCCCGTACCAACTCTGGTGCGGGGGCGTTTGTTTTTAACGGCCGAGGCCTACTTTCTTTTTTACTTGTTCGAGTTTTACTTTAGCGATTTCACGAGCTTTCGCTGCGCCATCCGTGAGAATTTGATTGAGCTCCGTCGGATCAGCGCGTAGTTCATGAATGCGCTTGGTGATTGGTGCGAGGTGATTCGCAACGCCTTCAGCAACCGCTTTTTTGAAATCTCCGTAACCTTTGCCGGTGAACTCTGCCTCAATTTCTTCCATCGTTTTACCGGTCATGTGATGGTGAATCACCATCAAATTTGAAATGGCAGGTTTTGTATCAGGATCATACTTTACCACGCTATCGGCATCGGTGACGGCCTTCATGATTTTCTTCGTGATCGTTTCGGCGTCATCGTCTAACAAAATGGTACCAATTTTAGATTCATCACTCTTGCTCATTTTCTTCAATGGATCCTGCAAGCTCATGATGCGAGCACCGTGTTCTTGAATGAGTGCTTTTGGTTGGATGAACGTTTGATCGTAGAACGCATCTTCATCAAAGGTCGAGTTGAAGCGTTGGGCAATATCGCGTGTGAGTTCAACATGTTGCACTTGGTCTTCGCCAACTGGCACGACCGTTGTGTCATAAAGAAGAATATCGGCCGCCATCAAAACAGGGTAGGTAAAGAGACCGACACCAGCGCCATCAGCACCTTCTTTTTGTGACTTGTCTTTAAACTGTGTCATGCGTGAGAGTTCACCCATGCGTGTAGAGCAGCTCAAGATCCACGCGAGCTCAGCATGTTCAGCGACTTCACTTTGAATAAACATGGTCGTGCGTTTTGGATCGAGGCCAACAGCAACATAGGTCGCGGCTATATCCATGGTGAGACGACGCAATTCTTTTGGATCTTGCGGCACCGTGATGGCATGAGAGTCCACAATACAAAACATCGAAGGGTATTCATGCTGCAAGGTCGCCCATTGTTTGAGGGCGCCAATGTAGTTACCCAAGGTCGGGATCGAGGTCGGTTTTACCCCCGAAAAAAGCATCTCTTTCATGCATGCAGGCTATCGCACGACAGGCGAAATGTAAATAAAACCAAACCCCCTCCTCACGACAAGTGAGGAGGGGGCAAGGGGGAGGCGTTAAACCTCGATGAGAACCGGGATAACCATTGGGCGAAGCTGGGTTTTGACGTACAAGAATTCACCCATTTCGTCACGGAGTTTGTCCTTCAAGAGCGACATATCCGTTTGGCCTTTGCTGTGTTCAGTAGCGGCTTTCACGATGGCAGCGGCCTTAGCGCGGCTTTGACCGATAAGGTCCTGCATCTCTTTCATGAAGACAAAACCGCGAGCGATAATGTCTGGCATGGCTTCGAGATTGCCGGTGCGGCCGTCAATGACGGCGACCATGATCACGACGCCGTCGCCAGCAAGATGCTGACGATCACGAAGGACGATTTGGTTGGTATTACCAACGCCGAGACCGTCAACGAACACATAGCCCGTTTCGATCTTTTTGTTGGTCATCATGCCATTGCCTTGATTGTCGAACTCCATCACCTGGCCATTATCCGCGATAAAAATATTTTTCGGATTGAAACCATTGGCGATAGCGACTTTGGCGTGGTCGACCAAGAACGAGTAGTGACCCTCAATAGGGATCAAGTACTTCGGCTTAATCATGCCGTGCATTTCAACAAGATCATCTTGTTGTGCGTGGCCACCAGCATGAACGTCCATCATTTTATAGTGGACGACTTCAGCGCCTTCGCGGCAAAGAGTATCTTTCACGCGTTGTACCGAGCGTTCATTGCCAGGAATAATCGAAGACGAGAAGACGACAGTATCGCCAGCAACCAAGTTCACCGTAGGGTGTTCGTGGTTGGCGATGCGCATAAGCGCGGCGCGTTCTTCGCCTTGAGCACCGGTACAAATAACCGCCGTTTTTTCGCGAGGATATTTGTCGAGGTCACGAGCATCGATCAAGGTCGTCTTGCCGACGTCCATATAACCGAGCTGTTGGGCAATCATCACGTTCGACTTCATCGAGAAGCCTTCGATAGCAACCTTGCGGCCGCTGCGTTCACAGGCTTTGATAATCTGTTGAACACGCGCAATCATCGAAGCAAAGGTACCAATAATGATACGGCCCTTGGCGTTCTTAATGATCTCATCGATATTGTGCTGGATCTCGATTTCAGGCATTTGGCGACCAGGCTTTGAAGCATTGGTTGAGTCACACATGAGCGCGAGCACATTGCGTTCACCGAGCGCTTTAATCTTTTCGGTGTCTTGTTTTGATTGCGCGCCTGGGCCTTCTTCGAGCTTAAAGTCACCCGTGTGAACGATAATGCCGGCTGGCGTGTTCACGATGACACCAAGTGAAGAGGGGACCGAGTGGGCAACACCAAAGAATTCAACCTTGAACGCACCGAGCTGAAGCACATCGTCTGAAGTAACAGAGAAGAGATTCAAGCGAGGTTTGTCTTTGTGGTCTTCTTGGCGTTTGGCGATAATGCCGCACGTGAGATCAGTCGCGAATACCGGCGGATTGCCGAGCGTCGGGACGAGATGAGGGATGCCACCAATATGGTCATAGTGACCATGGGTGATAATCACACCGCGAACATTTTTTTCACGGCCCTTGAGCGATGAGAGGTTCGGGATGATGTAATCAACGCCAGGCATGTCGTCGTCAGGAAACTGAAGACCAAGATCAATAATGATAATGTCTTCGCCGTATTCAAGAAGCGTACAGTTGCGGCCGATTTCTTCATTGCCACCTACAACGGTAACTTTGAGACGAGCGCCTTCAACTTGAAGGCTGTCCGTATCAGAACCGGTTTTGCGTTGCGGGTTGTGCTTGTAGGCACCCATGCGTGGCAAAGGTTGAATCAAGCTCATTGGACCGCGACGGCGATTGCCACGTTTGACTTCATTTTTGTCACTCGTGCCATGGCCGCGGTATTTTTCATCTTTCGCGAAGCCAGTTTTTAAACTGTCGCGCGTATTGTAATTGGCACCGCCCCTTGGTTTAAAAGGAGGGCGCGGTCCACGTGGCGGAAGCGGACGTGGGGTTGGGTTCGGAGTCGCCGGAGCGCCCGTACCCGGGGTATTTGTTTGTTCCATAGAAATGGTAAATATTCAGAATCGGTCAGCCAGCAAAAAAAGAAAAGAGCTTTTGTACTATTTACTTGTTCGAGGTTGTCACGACTTTCGTCCCCCATTGAGTGAGTTCAATGAGAGACGAAAAGCGTTCAACGAAGACAAGTTACCAGCACTAAGCGTTTTCGTCAAGTGGATAAGGCTTATATTGCGCTAATATTAGCCAAATATCGGTCCATGAAGAGTGAAAGATGGTTTACTTGACCTTTTAATAATATTATGGGATACTGCGCCCTCTCGATCTTGTCAGATCGTGAGAAAAACACTCTTTATCCCTGCAATACGCAGGAGAAGTGAGTCACGTGGAGAATACTGAACAACAAGAAGACGCTGGAGTGGTTATGCAACTCCAGATTCGGACCGATCTCGAGCGAGTGCATGAGCTCTTGCAGGTCATCTTCGGTTCTGACTCGGAGGCTTATGAAGCCTTCATGCAGTCCTTCGAAGACGACTATGACAATGACGTCGTGCGTTTGATTGCGATCTGTGATGAAGCTATGGTGATCTGTTCTGATCCTCAGAGCCCGTACTACCAGTTCGCGCTCAGAAAAAGGTTGATGCAGTTCGCGGGCCAGATCGCCGGCACCAAGGACAGCGGTTTGCGCATGCGGCATCTCAATGCCTGCGCTGAGTACATCCGTAGTCGAGTGATGAACAAGTCACATGCGAATGAGCTCGTGAGCATGATCTATCTCAGGATCGTGACGAACCGTGACAATCCGGTTCAAGTCGTTACATCGGTGGTCAATCAATTGCCGAAAGGCCCACAGTCAGAGCTCTTTGAAATCAAGAAGCGGTATCTCGGATTCGGCCCAGAGCCCATCCTCGAGAACGAACCTTCTTGATCTGTGCCCGGTGCGCCTCTTGGCCTCTCTGCCAATGCTCACCGGGTTTTTCTTTTGTAAAAAAACACCCCGTCATCCCGAGCGCAGTCGAGGGACGGGATGATTTTTATGGTGGGCAAAGAGGGACTTGAACCCTCATGACCTTGCGATCGCTGACACCTGAAGCCAGTGCGTCTGCCAATTTCGCCATTTGCCCACGTGTCGCCGTTTCTACCTTATTCCGCTTTCCACGTCCAATGGGTATTGATGTACCATTTGTGGATGTTTTGAAAGCGATCTGATGGGCGTGAGATGCCTTCATTCGTGACGCCTTTGACGTCGGTTGTAATGGCATAGGCATACGAAGGACGGAGCAAGAAGTAGGCGGCAAATTTTGATTGCACGGTATTCATGAAGGCTTGTCGTGCTGTCGCAATCGCTTCGGTACTCGTTGCATTATCGATAGCAACAAGGGCGGCATCAACGTCACGATCTGAAAGGTTCGAGAAGTTGAGACCCGTTCCAGCGGCCGCAGCGCTGCTCCAAAAGGGTTTCATATCTTGGTTCGGCGAGAGTTGAACGTTCGTGACATAGACCTGGTGGGTGCGGTTTGCCACGATTTCACGCACGTCAGTAACGATGATAGTGACCTTTGCCCCCGCAAGCGACCAAAAGCGTTGAAGCGCTTCTGCGACTTTTTGGAGGTCGGGCTGTTCAGGGACGCTAATCGTAATAGAGAGTTCTTGTGCGGTCGAAGAGGTGCTTGAAGCACTGCCAGAAGTCTTCAGTGTACGCACCGACGCACCCTCGGCCAAAATCCAACCCGCGTCATTCAATGCTTTGCGCGCCGCATCAAGGTCTGCGATTTGCGTCGATGAAGCATTTTCAATAAACGGATAAGGTCCATTTACGAGAGCTGACGGTGCTTGCAAGAGCCCTTGAATATCACTTGGTTGGATGGCCTTCATCAATGCCTCGCGAATCTTCACGTCTTTGAGTACGTTGTCCTTGGTATTAAAGAAAACGACGGTTTCTTGTGGGAGTTCAAGCTGAACCGTGCGGATTTTGCCCGAGTTGAGAGCCTTCGCATCGCCCCATGGCAAAAAGGCAAGGCCGCTTACTTGTTGCTGCTTAAGGGCATCTGCGGCGGTTTTGCGATCAGGATAAAATCTAAAACGAATATGTTGAATATTCGGTTTGATACCGTAAAATGAATCAAACCGTTCAAGATCGTAGTGTAGAATCGCGCCTTTGCTATCGCGGGTAAACGCCGTCACGCGATAAGGTCCGCTGCCAATCGGGCGGATATTCAAGTCGGCGAGCTGAGCATTGGTTTCTTGGATCTCATTCCACAAATGTTCAGGCAAGATACCGAAGGTGAGGTCCAATAAAAACGTTGGACGGACTTCAGGTAATTGAAACTGTACCGTTACGTCGTCGACACGCACGGTCTGCACATCTTTAAGCAATGAACTCACAGGCGAACGCCAAGCGGCATTTTTTGCGGCAGCAACGGTAAAGAGCACATCATCAACATCAACCGTTTCACCATCATGAAAGCGTGCATCTTTGCGCATGACGATTTGCAACGTTTTGCCATCGTCAAGCCATTGGTAGCTTTCGGCTAATTCAGGCAATGGGCTCAAATCAGGCCCAACACGAAAGAGTCCAGAGAAAATCAGTGAGGACAAATCACGATCAACATCGTTTGCTGGGGCAAAAAGCGGATTCACGAGCTTTGGTGAGCCGATCAATGCCTCAATATAGGTGCCCCCAACGTTAGGGCTCGAGACCGTATTATGGCGAATAATTTCGGTCGCAAGCATGCCGGCAGAAACAACAAGCAAAACGACAGCGAGCCAAAAGATACGCTTCTCTTGCCCAGAGAGCACGCGATTTACAAAACGTATTTGCTTGAGGCCATGCGCCGGCTTAGGATTGCTAATCGCTAAAACCAAGGCATGATCATCTTGTGACTGTGGGGCGATCTCGGCATTCGCGCGGTCGTTTTTTTGCCAAAAAAAGACCCGTTGCCAAGCGCGTTTCAATCGATCGAAGAACGTGATAGGCATAGAGTCAATTGTAGGGTAAAAGCTCTTCAAAACGAAGAGCAGAAACAATTACGCGAGCACGAGGTTCAAGATGGCGGCACCAAAAAACAAGACGGCGGTACCGATTGTCACGTAGAAAATAACCTTTTCAAGGCCACGCTTGGTGCGAAAGACGCTCGAATCACCGCCAAAAGCGGCGCCAAGGCCAGAGCCGCGCTGCTGAAGCAAAATCAAGATCGTTAAGACGACCGAGAGAGTGATCATTACAATAGCGAGAATAGTTTGTCTCATATCGGCGCTCACGTTAGCGCAAGGCGGGCATTACGTCAAAGCCGGTGGGTGATGTCGAGTGAGGTCGAGACATGGTACAATGTGCCGCATGATCGCCTGGCTCTCTTCACGTCCTGAACACCGTTTTGGCATCGGTAAGGCCATTGGCATACTTTTTCTTTTATTATTGGTCACGGGGACATTGGCTTTTGTTCGCCAGGTCTACCAATACTATTCAGATATCCGTAGCGGCGAGATTGACCCTGTTTTTGAACGCAGCTTTGGTTCGAGCGTGAGTAATCGCTCCGTATCCCCAAATGTGAGCAAGTCTGACCTGCTGCGTTTGCAGTCAGATGACGCTCCGTCCATTGGTTCTAAAGATGCGCCCGTCGTCATGGTTGAATTTTTGGACTACGGTTGCCCATTCTGTAAGCAATCATTTGAGCACGTGCGACAACTTGTTACCGAGAGGCCGGATGATGTGCGTTTGATCGTACGTGACTTTCCGATCGAGTATTTGCATCCGGGCGCAACAAAGGCATCGATGGCAGCGCGTTGCGTCATGCAAATCGATCCAAATAAATTCTGGGGATACCATGACCGTCTCTTCTTGAATCAGCAATTTGGCGACAAAGACTTGTCGCGCTACGCACAAGAGTCTGGCGTTTCTGTGATGTTATTTGAGGACTGTCTTGCTTCAGAGCGCACCCGCCCCGTCGTCGAGACCGATATCGCGCTCGGATTGCAAACGGGCGTCCAAGGTACGCCAACCTTTTTCTTCAACGGACACCGTGTGCAGGGCTCGCTTGATCGTGAAGCATTTGATGCCATTATAAAATGGCTCGGCAAGCAACATACGAATTCAACCAAATAACCTATGAAAACTCTCTTGCGCCGCTTCGCCGCCGCCCTCTCTCTTGCCTCGCTCGCCTTGAGCTGGCCTTTAGCCTTTGTTTCTGCACAGACGCAAACGGCTCGTCGTATACTCATCATCGGTGATAGTCAATCAGTGAATTTAATGAGCAGCGGAGGGCTGGGTCAGAAGCTTTCAGCATCGGGTATTACGGTGGTGGGTCGCTATACCAAGGTTTGTTGGGGTGTAGAGAGTATGCTCACAGGTGTGCCAACGGTTGCAAACGCTAATTGTAATACTGGAGGTCCGGTTTCAGACTTTTTAAGCCAAAATTCTGGCACATATGATGCCGTGGTCGTTTTTTTGGGCGGTAATGATTGTGCGAGTACGCGTCCATGCGCAGCAAACTATGGCAGTAAGATCGATCAATTAATTGCGCTCCTGCAACCAAAATCAACAAACATTATTTGGTTCGGGCCTACCTATTACGAATCTCCAGATAAGCATGTGCAATCGAGAACGTTCATGAATAGCTATATGCCGTCGAGGGTGACGCATTACTACGATCTCTGGGATTTAACGACATCAATAACTAAGCCACCGGGTGATGTGCACTTCGACAGAAGAGATCCGGGTGGATATCCAAGATTCGGTGAACTTGTCGCACCAATCATTGCTAGCTTCATTAACGGAACACCCGTTGCCCCGGTTACGAGCGCTTCAACGGACTCTGGTACACCTCCTCCTACCGCTGACGTTCTCGGCCGTTCTCCAGAAGAAGTTCAAGCGCAATTAGCGGCACAATGTGCGGATAGAGATCCGGTCTTTCCTGTGCGACTCGGTGTCGGTATCGGCGGGACGACCGAAGTAAATGGTCTCACCGAGTATATTAACGTTGTCTATCGCTATATGACGGCCATTGTTTTGGTGGTCGCGATTGTTATGGTGACTTATGGTGGTTTTCGCTACCTACTGGCGGCATCACCGATTGGCGTTAAAGACGGCAAGGATGTTATTAAAAACGCCATTGTTGGAATGGTACTCGTGCTGGGTGCCTATGTGATTTTGAATACGATTAATCCCGCCACGACGGTTTTGCAGTTTACTGAACCGCTAGAAAATATTGCCTGTGTTGGGTTTGTGCCAAGTATTGGACAATTACGACCTGGCTTGTCAGAAACAGCAAGACAGGAGTTGAGAGATGCTCCTGTTGGATCAGTGATATCGTATTGGGATCCACTGTTATTACGTGCAAGACCAATGATTTCCTGCAATTCAGGAGGTACGCCTACTGGCACGAGTGACATGGATGCCGTTCGAGCGATTTTTAGTAACGTTGTTTCAGGCTCGTGTCCCGCGAGTCAAGTATGCGTTGAAGCGGATGAATACGCTGAAGCAATTTCAAACACAGATTTGCCAGATTATAACGAGGGCTTACAAAATTTTTGCTCGAATGGTGGGCTATATAGCGTTTGCTCGGCGGCTGAGCATTGTGATGAGAGCGCTGGACTAGTATGCTTGGGTCATTCTTATGCGGCATGGGATGAGTGGCAGGTCTGTGTAAAAGAAAGCGGCAATGAAGAGGGCTCTCCTTGCGGAAGAGGGATTAGAACGTCATCAGGGCCTGGTGGTGTGATGCCGGTCGATGCAGGGTGTGCGAGTGGGCTAGAATGCGTTGAAAGACAATATAACTACCCAAATGATGCTGAGGATGTACCAAATGCACTTGTTATCAACAGAGATTTAAAAGTCTGTGCAAAATCAGTCCCAACGGCGACACTGGCTGATATTAGGACAATAAATGGGAGTACAGAAGTGATTCCAAGCAGCATTTGTAAGTATCATCGTGACTGTAGAGATGAGGGCACGAGATGTGTGTCTGATGATGTTTTAGATAATAAAAGAGTCTGCGCTCCGCGGAATGCAACGGACGGTGCTGTTTGCGGCTTAGTCCGTGAGGGTAATGCCACACAAACATTTTTCCCCTGCACCGGATCAGACGGATTCACTTGTGTGTTTTGCCCCGATGAAACAAATGCCGTGAGAAACTGGACCCCTTTAAATGGTTCAAACAGGCTTTTCGATATCGGGCAGTGCAAGCCCTCGGCAGCAGTACGAGACGGTCTTAGATGCGCGGGAAGCTAACCCTTGATCGCGAGCGCACAAAGTGCTAGCCTCGCGCCAACATGCCAAAGGCTAAAGCACGCAAACAAAATGTTCTTTCGGTGCGGGGAGCACGCGTTCATAATTTAAAAAACGTCTCCCTCGACCTGCCGAAAAATGCGTTCATCGTGATGACCGGTCTTTCTGGATCGGGCAAGTCTTCGCTCGCTTTCGATACCATCCACGCCGAAGGCCAGCGCCGATACATGGAGAGCATGTCATCGTATGCTCGTCAGTTCATGGAGCTGCAAGACAAGCCCGATCTCGATTCGATCGAAGGCCTGTCGCCAACCATCGCGATCGATCAAAAAACCACATCACATAACCCGCGCTCAACCGTTGGCACCACCACCGAGATTTATGATTTTTTGCGCGTGCTTTTTGCGCGTGCCGGACGTGCGCATTGTCCGACGTGTGATGCGCCCGTAAGCGAACAGTCGCCGCAAGCCATGGCTGAAGAATTGCTCAAGCGCTTAAAGAAAAATCCCGTAACTGTTTTGGCGCCTATCGTGCGCGAGCAAAAAGGTGAGCATAAAGTTGCGTTGCAGTCGGCTAAACAACGCGGTTTTCGCGAAGCCCGTTTTGACGGGACACTCGTTGATATCGAAGAACTCGCCAAAGCACGTATCGACAAAACAAAAGAACATACCCTCGAGATTGTAACGGGGCGCTTTGATAAAGGTTCAGCTGCTGTTATTGAGTCTGTGCTGCTCGCGATCAAACAAGCGATCGAGCTCGCGAACGGTACCCTGACCTTTTTAAATGAAGACAATGGTGATGAACAGCTTTTATCTTGTTCATTATTCTGTTCTAAGTGTGAGATTTCTTTACCTCCGCTTGAACCTCGGCTTTTTTCGTTCAACTCTCCGCATGGTGCGTGTTCAGCGTGTACAGGGTTGGGTACAAAGCTTGTCCTCGAACCAGAGCTTGTCATCCCAAACAAAAAGCTCACGCTTGCTCAAGGCGCGATTAAGCCATGGACGCGTATCGCTGGGAGCCAACAATCGCAGCTAAAACTCATTGAAGCCGTAGGCAAAAAACACGGATTCACGATTAGTACACCCGTTCAAGAATTCTCATCAAAGTCATTGCAGGTGCTGTTTTATGGTGCGGCTGAAGATCTCTATGACGTCGATGGTAAGGGTCACCGTTTTGACGGTATTTTGGCGATGCTTGAAGCCAAGCATAAAGAGACCGATTCTGAATACGTCCAAAAAGAGCTCGAGACTTATATGCGCGTGCTCACGTGTCCCGAGTGTCGTGGCGCACGTCTTTGCAAAGCGGCTCTCGCTGTCTCACTTACCGATAAGCGCATCGCCGATCTCGTCGCGATGCCTTTAGACGAGTTGCGCACGTTCTTTGAATCGTTTGCAAAAAAAGATAAAAAGGATGATTTGAATCCGCAAGAAAAAGCGGTAGTGGCTCAGGTCGCGAACGAAGTGAAAAAGCGTCTCACGCATTTACTCGATGTTGGTCTCGATTATCTCACCCTCGATCGTTCTTCGATGTCATTATCTGGTGGCGAATCGCAGCGTGTGCGCTTGGCGGCACAATTGGGCAGCGAACTCTCGGGTGTGATTTATATTTTGGATGAACCTTCGATCGGTTTGCATCCGCGCGACAATGACAAGCTGATTGGTACGATTAAGCGTTTGCGTGATCTTGGTAATACCGTGCTCGTTGTTGAGCACGACGAAGAAGTCATGAAGGCCGCTGACTGGATTGTTGATATAGGCCCAGGTGCTGGTGAATACGGTGGCCATGTCATCGCCGAAGGTACACTCGCTCAAATCAAGAAGCAAAAAGAATCCACCACGGGCAAATATCTTTCAGGTAAGTTGAAAATCGATCAACCAAAAACACGCCGCAAGGGTAATGGTAAAAACATCTCGATCAAAGGTGCGACGGCGTATCATTTGAAGAACGTAGATTGCTCTATCCCACTTGGGAAGTTTGTTTGTATCTCAGGTGTTTCGGGTTCAGGTAAGTCAACCTTGATTTTGGATATTCTCGGCCGCTCGCTCTCAAATCATTTTTACGGTACCAAAGATCCGATCGGTGCACATAAGCGTATCGATGGCATTGAGCACGTTGATAAAGTCGTCTCGGTCGATCAATCACCGATTGGCCGCACGCCACGTTCAAATCCTGCCACGTATACCGGAGTCTTTACGGCTATCCGCGATCTCTTTACCGAAATCCCTGAAGCGAAGGCGCGTGGCTTTGACGCGGGCAAATTCTCTTTTAATGTCAAAGGCGGTGGACGCTGTGAAGCGTGTTCGGGCGATGGCAGTATCCAGATTTCGATGCAGTTTTTGCCAGACGTCTATGTCGAGTGTCACGAATGTCATGGTCAACGGTATAACGCCGAAGCCCTCGAGGTGCGTTATCGCGGCAAGACCATTGCCGACATCCTTCACATGACCGTAGAAGAGGCAAAGCGCTTCTTCGTTGACCAGCCAGGCATCTATGAAAAGCTTTCGGTCTTAGACGAGGTCGGTTTGGGGTATGTCCGTCTTGGGCAGTCAGCGACGACCCTCTCTGGCGGCGAGGCGCAGCGTGTAAAGCTCTCTACCGAGCTCTCACGCCGCGCAACCGGCCGAACCCTCTATATCCTCGATGAACCGACCACCGGCCTCCATTTTGACGATATGAAGCGCCTTTTGCAGGTTCTTCAGGCCTTGGTCGATAAGGGTAATACCGTGGTCGTTATCGAGCATAATACCGATATTATGAAGGCCGCCGACTGGATGATCGATATGGGCCCAGACGGGGGGCTTCGTGGGGGCCAAATCATGGCCCAAGGCACCCCCGAAGAGGTGGCAAAGTCCAAAACCAGCAAAACCGCCCCATATTTGCGCCAAATCTTGCGTAGGACTTGACCTCTTTCGTGATTTTCGCTAGTCTTCTCGCATTCTCTATGGCTGAAACCCTCGTCCTCCCTGCCGCAATCCACTCGTCTCAAGTAGAGACGGGCATGACGATTCGCGTGCACCAAAAGATCAAAGACGTCACCAAGTCCGGCGACGAACGCGAACGTATCCAGGTCTACGAAGGCCTTGTGATTGCTGTTGGCGGTCCTGGTCACAAAACGATGACCGTACGCAAAATCGCTGAAGGTGTTGGCGTTGAGAAGATCTTCCCGCTCAACCTCCCATCGATTTCAAAGATCGAACTTGTCCGCAAGGCCAAGGTCACCAAGAACGACATCTCGTTCGTCCGCAAAAACAAGAAGCGTTTGAAAGATGTTAAAGACATCAAGCTTCGCCCAATCAAAGCGTAATCAAACAAAGCCCTCCGATCACCTCGGAGGGCTTTTTTATCCTTGTGTTGAATGATAGACTGCCTCTATGAAAGAGAAGTTTGAGGGTCCTGCCAGCAGCAAGCCTGAATCGGATTCAGGAGTATTTCCCGTAAACAAACTTTATGTTGAGCCACTCGACTGGGGTGATTTTGGGGATATTAATGGTGAAAAAAAAGCCAACAAACAATCTCTTAAGGCATCAAATGTTGAGCCGTTTAATTGGGGAGACTTTGGGAATATTAACGGCGAGAAAAAACTTAGAAGCAATCCATTTGCAGAGTATCAAGCAGAGACGAGTTCAGCTGAGCGCAAGCCAACCGCGAGAGAAGAAGAGACGATTTGGAGAGAGGTTCATTGGAAGTATCCACGTACTCGTGGGGACAGGGCATGGAAGCGTGTGCCAACGGGCCCAAACGGTGAGGTCATAGACCCAAAAGAAGAGGCTCCTATTTACACTGAAGAAGAAAAACAAAAGATATTACCTTTGTTTGAAAAGCAAAAACAACTCTATTTCGACAGAAAAAAATTTCGCTCAAAATAAAACACCCCGACATAATGTCGGGGTGTTTTTAGAAACCGAGATCTCTATCGATGCTATTTACCTGCGCGCCAGAGCCTTCGGGACTGACGTCGAGAGCGTTGTTAACGGCGGCACCGATGGAGTAGTTTGAAAAGAAAGCTTCTGAGATATCGTCGACATTGGCGTTCCAGTTTGCGCCGAACCATTGTCGGGCAATTTGTTCAGAGGTAACCCAGCGCAAGACGCCGCCTTTGGTTGGGAGATAGGTTTTGGTATCGGTTTGAAACTTCACGAGCTTTGAGCCAGGACGATAAGTGACATTGCCACCAATCGGAATCATCGACATTTGTTCGAGCGTAATGGTTTGCACCGAAGAAAAGTCTGGATACCAAGTGAAAAAGACTTTGTCATTCGGAAAGACAAAGCGTTTGCCGTTAGAGGCATAGTAGTAAACGGCCGTATCACTGAGTGTGGCAACGTTATTGTCATCCGGGATTTTAACGAGAGAACCAACCGGCAAGGCGAGGGTTAACCCGTCTTTAAACGTAACGTTAACCGATTTGCTGAGAGCCGTGCCATTATAGCTCGGTGTAAACGTAGCGACACCATTCTTGAGGGATTTTACGGTAAAGGTGGCACGCCCGCTGAGCGAAGTCGTCGTCTCATCAGGTGAGATATCGTCCAAGCCTCCGCGTGAAGAGGTGAGGGTGACGACGGCGCCGTCCACCCCGACGAAGTTATTGTTTTTGAGGGTGACCGAAATGCGAGCACTATCCATGCTATCGGCTTTTACTTCGGTTTTATCTACCGTTACTGAAGAGAGTCCGTCATTAATCGGTACGGCCGCCGCAAGGGTTTGCAAGGGCAGGCCGAAGGCGACGAGGGCGGCAAAAAGCGAGTATTTTAACATATGAACACAGTATACCCGCCCGTTACGACAAGCGCTATGCGATGATGTGATGCATGAAGGCCTCAACTTGACCGGCAACTTGGCGCGGAGTCGTTTTATCGGTCGCGATAACAAGGTCAGCGAGGTCGAGTAGTTCTTTTTCTTCTTTAAGATGCGCGAGTCGTTCACGAATTTCTTTTGGATCGGTACCGCGTTTGATGAGGCGATTTTTAATGGTTTCGCGTTTGGCGGTGAGCATGATCAATATAGCGTCCGGTCGAAGATCTAAGACGGATTTAATGCCGGCGAGGTCCAAGATAAGAAAGGTATTTTTGCCAGCAGATAAGAGCGCTTCAAGATCTTGTTTTTGTGTGCCGTAGTTATTGCCAAAGACGACGGCATGTTCAAGAAAAGCCCCTTTTTTGAGGAGCTTGGCAAAAACCTCTTCGGTGACGAAGCGGTAGGACACATCTTGAATTTCGCCCTTGCGCATGGGGCGTGTCGTCGTGGTGATGCAACGAGCGACATCGTGCTTGGATTTTTTTAACAATGTTTTTACCAAGGTTGATTTGCCAGTGGCAGAATTGCCAGCGACGAGAAAGAGCGAGGCGCGTTGAGGCATAGATTAACGAGGGAGGTCGGCCATCACCTGCGCAAAAGCAGGGTCTCGTTCAATACTATAGGTTTTGCGTTCGGCCGTCACGGGGTCGGTAAATTCGATACCAGCGCTTTGCAAAAGAAGGCGTGGCGAAATCGCACGAAACTCGGTTTTCTTAATGCTGTAGAGGCCATCACCAACAACGGGGCATCCGAGCGCATGCATATGGGCGCGGATTTGGTGGGTGCGTCCACTCAAAATCTCAACCTCAGCTAGGGTCGCGGTGCGAAAACGGTCGAGGACGCGATAATGTGTCCAAGCGGCTTTGCCTTCTTTGTCATTTTGCGGGAGCGCGGCCATGCGCGCCTTGGTCGTTGAACGAGCAATGCGAAACTTCACATCGTCTTCGTCATGAGGGAGGGTGCCGTTAACGAGCGCGGTATACGTTTTCTTTACGTGGCGTTGTGAAAACTCTTCTTTCAAAAAATCAAAACCCTTTTGTGTGCGGGCAATCAACATGAGACCGCTCACGTCTTTATCAAGACGGTGAACGATGCCAGGACGTGATGGATCTTCACCGACTTTCACGATCTCAGGTTCGGCTGTGAGAATCACATCGACAAGCGTGTCGCCTTCGCCGCGATTATCTGGGTGGACCATGAGGCCAGCAGGCTTATTGATCACATAATAGTCAGGTTGGGTATCGATCAAAATGTCGGCAAGCGTTGGCAAGCGAAGTTCTGGGTTCTTTACCTTCTCTTCAGCGCGTTCAAGAGCCGTTGGTTTAACTTCTGGGGTAAAGACAATCTTGTCGCCCAAACGCAAAAAACGGTGGACGCTTGGCTTCTCGCCGCTAACAGTAACACGCCCTTCTTTGATGGCGATTTTTAATGACGAACGGGTCTTATCCGTCTCTTGCGTCAAAAAGTGATCCAAGCGCATGTCGACTTGGTCTTCGGTGATGGTCCACGTTTGGGACGGATTGGCCTTTGGCATGTCGCGATACTAGCCGAAAACGTTGTTTTTGTCCATGGTTGAGCCAAAAACCGCCCTAATCATCTCCCTCATTCCCTCTTCTTTGGGAAAGAAGAGGGAGGTCTGAGTGTCTGTATCAGATGCCCTTCTTTCCCAAAGAAGGGGCAGGGGATGATTCGGCATTGATTCAGATGGGTAAACCGCGTACTCTTGCCCTGCTCATGGGACTGTAGCTCAGGTGGTTAGAGCAGGCGTCTTATACACGCCCGGTCGATGGTTCGAGTCCATCCAGTCCCACCATGTTAAAACCTCCCGACATGACGTCGGGAGGTTTTATCGTTCTTCAATCTTCTGCAATTCTTCTTGCACCTTCAGCCACTCACTTTCAGTATGCGAAAGAATGGTCATGAGTGTTTGCAATCTGCGATCTCGTTCAACATTAATTTTAGTTGGGTCAGTGAGAATAGATTTCATAATATTCTCACGTTCTTGCTCGAGATCTTCGAGTTGTTTTTCAAGTTTTTGAATCGTGCGCAAAAATTCTTTGCGTTTTTCGTGACGTTCTTTTTTATTGGCGGCTTCGGTCACGACTTCATCTTGTTTGTCTTGTGGGATACCTGCCTCAAGGCTAACGGCATAAAGATACTCTTCATATGTGCCAGGAAAATTGCGAATCTCGCCGCCCTTCACTTCAAAAATACGCGTAGCAAGCTGGTTCACGAAGCTGCGACTATGGCTGATAAACAATACGGTACCATTCCATTGTGAAAGCGCGTTGGCGAGTGTTTCTACCGTTTCTAAATCAAGATGGTTGGTTGGTTCGTCAAGAAGCAAAGCGTCTGGAGCCTGCAATAGAATGCCGGCTAAAACCAAACGTGCGCGTTCACCACCTGATAACACGCTGACGGTTTTATCGAGGTCTTCTTCTTTAAACAAAAACGCCCCAGCCATTCTTAAAACAGCTTCAGCTTCGAGATAGCCGGCACTACGTGTGAGATAATCACCGATCGTATCTTTTGGATGTAATGACGCCGCCGAGAACTGGTCATAGTAAGCGAGCTCCATCCGATTATTCCACGTAAACGTCCCATCTTTTTTCTCGAGCTTGCCTCCGAGTGTTTTGAGTAAGGTGGATTTACCAGCGCCATTCTCACCGAGAATGGCGACCTTTTGACCACGATCAACTTCAAAGTTGCCATTGGAGGCAATGATTTTATCACCATAACCAACGACAAGATCTTTTGCTTTTACCGCAAAGGTTTTGCGCGGTTCAGTAGGCTGAATAAAAATCTTGGCATTTTTTAGTTTTTGTTTGATTTCAACCGGTTTGAGCTTGCGAATTTGCTTGAGCTTTGATTGTGCCTGCGTTGCTTTTGTTGCCTTTGCACCAAAGCGTTCAACAAACTCCATTAAATGTTTTTTCTGTTGATCAATCTTTTGGTTGAATTTGATATTGAAACTCAGCTGCTCTTCTTTGAAGGCTTCATAGTCATTAACGTCGCCGGTATAGAGCGCGATATCGCCGCGATCAATCTCCATCGTATGGTCACAAACATTCATCAAAAATGAACGATCATGCGAGATCACTAAAACCGCGCCAGACCAGTCACGCAAAAACGCTTCGAGCAAAAGCTGGGTTTGAACATCGAGATAGTTTGTCGGTTCATCCAAAAGCAAAAGATTTGGATCATGAAGCAAAAGTCCCGCGAGCTGCACGCGCATTTGCCAGCCACCCGAAAGCGAAGAGACCGGCACGTGGAGCTTCTCTTTTTTCAAATCAAAAGCACCTGCGACTTTAGCGCAGGCCCACTCGGCTTTATTTGAGATACGTTCGAGGTAGGCGAGCACCGTCTCGTCACCTACAAAGGCGACATGCTGCGAGAGGTAGGCGATACGGGTGCCAGGATGGACCGTAATGGTGCCGCTGTCGGGTTTTTCGTCACCGGCGAGCATCTTCATCAAGGTCGTCTTGCCGGCCCCATTGCGGCCAATCAGGCCGATTTTAAGCCCTTCATGGATGGCAAAAGACCCCTCGTGAAAGAGCACGCGGGCGCCGATAGCTTTGGATAAGCTTTCAACATGAAGCAAAACGGACATGGCGCAAAGGGTAACGTTTTTCAATAAATTACGCAATATTAGCCAAAAAATGCGAAACACGGCAATAATAGTAAACTATATTATTGACAAAATCGCTACTTTCTGGTAGGTTGTGCAAGTACCTCGCAACCGGACGTAATGTCCATTAAGGCATGACGCCACAATGGCGTTAGGTTGGTTTGTTCTGCGAGGTCGTGACAAGGAGAATGTCCATGTTCGGCGGCGGCAACTGATGCGGAGCTGTAAGCTCTATCCAAGTCTTGGGATCTGCGAACACGCAAGTCCCTATACCTAAGTCGGGTCCGCTCACGTGAGCAACCCCAGGGATCATCACATGCCCCGCTTTGAACTTTTGGTCTCCCCCTGATCAGTGAGATTACATAATCGCACGATCAACGATCGAAAGATCAAAAAAGGAGCACGATGCTCCCTCTCTTCCCCCGGCCGCTTGAACCCCGCTCACACGAGGCTCGCGTCCGGGGCCTTTTAATTTCACTTATTTCTTTTTTAATCCTTCGTCTGCCAGTTCAAACAAGTGCTTCATGGCTTCGGCGATGTGCTTGTCTTCGATAATGACGTTGAACGCTTTATTCGCAAAGGTGGTGAACGAGATATTATTACCGTAAACAGCGATATTTGCTTTAAATCCATTCATGGATTTTGGCAGGTAGCGACCATTGGCTTTTGCACCGGTAGCAGGGACGGTATAGAGACGACGCATTGTTGTGCCATGTTTTACGACGTGTTTGCGCAATGTCTCAAGATCTTCTTCGCTAAATGAATCCGTCAGTGCTTCAAGATCGGACATTTCATCGATGTGTTTTACGCGTTGTTTTTGGACGTCCTCTAAATGCGCGCGCACGGCTTCTTTGCCTTCGTAAAGGCGCACAACAGGTTTTTCGCCACCAACACGAAGCTCAAGCTGAGGGATGGCTTTTTCAAGATCGCCAATATGATCTTCGACTTGCTGTGCACGTCGCTTAGCGAAGGCAAGAAGCTTGGTTGGAGGTTCAGCGGTGAAATAGCGCTTCTTGCCGCGTTGGATACTCGACATGAGACCGCGCTCGGTCATCGCGTCAATCGAGAGGTAGACGGCTTGGCGTGAGAGATTGGTGCGCTTCGACAAGTCCACCACGGTACTCGGGCCATGCTGGAGAGTATTCAAATAGGTCGTAACGTCGCTTTCAGCGAGTCCAAGAGCACGCAAAATAGGGGAGATATCTTTCATACGGTATAAAGCGATTCTAGATGAAAATGGACAAAAAAGCTAGCCCCTAATCATCTCCCTCATTCCCTCTTCTTTGGGAAAGAAGAGGGAGGTCTTATTCAGATATCAGTCGCCCTTCTTTCCCAAAGAAGGGGCAGGGGATGATTCGGGGCGAGGCCAGGGAGGATCAAAGCCATCTGTTTCTTAAAAAAACGTAAAAAGTGATGATGGTAGAGATGATGATGGTGCCAAAGACCGCAATGAATCCGAGCGGGTGTTCGGCAAAAGGGAGATTGACGTTCATCCCGTAAAGACCCGTGATGAGGTTAGGCACCATGAAGATAACCGTGAGCGCCGTAAGAAGTTTGATGACGCGGTTCAAGTTATTCGTCATGATCGTTGCGGATGCTTCGCGCAATGAGACGATGGTTTTGAGATTGGCGCGACAAAGCTCGACGAGCTGATTGGTGCTCAAGACAAGATCCTCAACAAAATCTTTGTCTTCTTCGTAAAACTTAATAATTCTACCTGAGAGTAGTTGCGTCAAAATAGCATTTGTCGGGATTAGTGAAGACATGAAGTCTTGCAAGACGCCTTCATAGGCAACAAGCTGACTAATCTCGCGATTACTAATGTCTGCTTTATGTAATTGCAAACTAATAGCACGGATTTGTCGTCCAATAACATTCACATGGGTGACGAAAGCCGTATTGATATGGTGCAAGATCTGCAATAACAACTTCGTTTTCTGCGTGGTGATGATGGTGCTATCGCGACCGATCCATTGATCAATCGAGGTGAGTTTGCGATTGCTGACGGTGATAATATTGTCTTCAGTATACGCAATCAAAATTGGCACTGTAACAGCCGTGCCATCATCTTTTACAGGGATACGTGTAAACAAATAGGACGTTTTACCCTCAATTTCTAAACGCGGCACCTCGAGAGGGTCAACGGCATCGTGAAGGTGACCCATGTCCAAATCAAATTGTTCTGACAACTTTGTCAGCTCTTTTTTATCTGGACTCTCAACGCGAACCCATGCGCCATTTTTTGGTGCATCGATCTCAATCAATTCTTGCTCTTTGAGCGAGCGAAAGTACGAGGCAAACATGCCGCGAGTATAACATAAAACCCCGTGAGGGGTTTTATTGACTGATGTTTATGAGACCGGATTTTTTGAGGGTGATGTCGAGATTCTGCTTGCTGCCATACAGATTGACATAGGCATGGCGATCGCCTTGATAACCGATCGAACTGAATTCGATATCGGTAAACATGATGCCTGTGTGAACGCCCTGCATTTCAGAGATCTCGCAATTAAGCATATAGGGCTCTTTCAGGGCAAAGCCCTCATTGTTTACTTCAAGCGTTCGAACAATGCTCTGGCTCGTGGTCGTTTGTAATTCTTTGTTGTGGCAAAGATCGCCGTAGGGCTTAACGGTAATCGACTCGCCTTTGCTTTTGATGGTGAATTCAAGCTCAGACGGCTGCAAAATAACAGCGGCAATAGACCCATCCTTCTGAAGAAGAATACGTTCGACATGGCGGTACCCTTCCCAAGCTTCTTCAATCGTATAGAGATATTCATTGCGACCATAGCCACGTTCAATCGTTGTCAGAAGGCCTTCTGGGATGCCACTCTTAAACTCGTGGATTTTTTCAACGGTACCGCTAGCCGAATCAATACGCCATAGACTAAGGGTGGTCGAAAAAACACCATCTTCGAGAGGTGAAAAGGCACTTACGATCTTTACTGAATCTGAAATGCGCAACGTTTCTTGCACGGTAAGATCTTCAGGTAACTTGAAATTGTCAGATGTCTTCGTGATATCTTGAGCGGTTGGCGATATTGCTACTTCAGTCTGGCTATCGGCTTTAGATGAGAAAGGCAAGCCAGAGCTGATATAGGCTGCCGACGCTGCGCCAACGATCAAAACCGCGGCAAAGATGCTTAAAAAAGCGATTTTTGAGGAGTGTTTCATAGTGATATAACCAAAAACGACGCAAAGCGCCGTTCATGACACCCCGCATAGGCGGGTTTTTTCTTTGTTAGTTGTAGCGTGTCTCAACCTTGTTCCAATTCACGTTCTTCCAGAAGGCTTGAATGTAGGCGGCGCGCTGGGTTGGAGCGAAGTCTACAGTGTAGGCATGTTCCCACACATCCATGGCAAAAACGACGTCGGTGCCGGCGAGGTGGCCGTATTCGTGGTCGCTGACCCAGATGGTGTGCAAGTTGCCCGTCTCTTTGTCATTGATCAATAAGACCCAACCAATGCCGCGCATAAGGCCGGTGGCCGTGACTTGGTTCTTCCAGGCGTCGAATGATCCGTATTGGGTGGCGAGGGCTTCTTGAAGTTTGGTGGATTCAACTCCGCCCTTCTCGAATTGTGAGAAGTAGACTTCGTGCAAGCGCATACCATTCCATTCAAAACCCATGCGGCGGGTGAGCTCGGAGAGTTCAATGGCCATGGTTTCGGAGTTCTGTTTGTGGCTCTCGATTTTCTCCATCAAGAGATTGGTGTTTTTGACATAACCGGCATAGAGCTTGAGATGCTCTTCGATTTGTTTTGCGCTGAGGCCATCGAGTTCGTCGAGGGCGAAGGTTTTTGCTTCGTAGGGTTTCATCATATGCAGCAAGGCTAGTCGACGACGGTCGAATAGGCAAGGGGCAACAAAAAACACCCGGGTGGGTGTTATTGTTCGATATGCGAGATCATCGCATTGATCGAGCTGGCGGATTCTTGCAAGAACGTAACTTGGTAGTCGTTTAAATTGGCTTGATTGTCGAGTTGGGCCAAAACGAAGTCACGGTATTCTTTAAGACTGCTGATATCTGCGTCACCGGCTTGTTCGCAACTCACGGCGAGCAAGTGGGTTTGATTGGTGAACGGGTCGGTATTGAGGACGCCTTGGCGGACGTAGTAGGTGTCTACCGAGCTACCATGGCGAATCTCGATCGGTGCGAACGAGAGTGTGGTCGTCATGGCGGTGTGGCCTGGATAGAGCTGAAAGGCACCGAGCTCGCTCACACCGGTAATGACGCTCGCTGGCCCCTCATAGACGACCTGCTCAGGAGTTCGTAGCGTGAGCTGCATGTCGTTCATAAACTTCTTCGATCGTGCCGGCCATGTAGAAGTGCTGCTCGGCAATATGGTCGCATTCGCCATTCAAGATGCTGGCAAAACCTTTGACCGTATCTTCGCGTTTAACGAACTGCCCTGGCGTACCAGTAAACTGTTCGGCAACGTGAAAGTTCTGAGTCAAGAACTTTTGGATTTTACGCGCGCGATAAACGGTTTGTTTATCTTCTTCAGAGAGCTCGTCCATACCGAGAATCGAGATCACATCTTGCAACTCTTTATAACGTTGAAGATTGCGCTGAACGCGTGTTGCAACATCATAATGATCTTTGCCAACGATCGACTCGGTGAGCGCCGTTGAGCTTGAATCAAGCGGGTCCACAGCAGGATACAAACCCATCGAAGCTTGTTTACGCGAGAGCGTGATCGAAGCGTCCAAGTGGGCAAAGGTTGTTGCAGGAGCTGGATCCGTTAAATCATCCGCAGGCACATACACGGCTTGCACCGAGGTGATCGAGCCTTTGCGCGTTGTTGTGATGCGCTCTTGAAGAGCGGCCATCTCGGTTGCAAGCGTCGGCTGATAGCCTACGGCTGAAGGTAAACGGCCAAGAAGGGCTGAGACCTCCGCACCAGCTTGCGTGAAGCGAAAGATATTATCCACGAAAAGCAAAATATCTTTGCCTTGGTCGCGAAAGTTTTCAGCAATGGTGAGACCGGTAAAACCAACGCGCAAACGTGCGCCTGGTGGTTCGTTCATTTGTCCAAACACCATTGAGACTTTGTCGATAACGCCTGAGTCTTTCATTTCGCGAATAAGATCGTTGCCTTCGCGTGAACGTTCGCCAACGCCGGCAAATACCGAGTAGCCACCATACGACATGGCGACATTATGGATAAGTTCTTGCATGATAACGGTCTTGCCGACACCTGCACCACCAAAGAGGGCGGTTTTGCCACCTTTGATAAATGGCACGAGCAAGTCGACAACCTTGATACCGGTTTCGAACAATTCGATACTACCGCGTTGTTCAGCAAAGGTTGGTGCCGCTGCGTGAATCGAACGCGTTTCAGTTTTGGCTGGCAAGGGTTTGCCGCCGTCGATAATTTGACCGGTGACATTCAATACACGACCGAGCACGGCTTCACCAACCGGAGTCTGAATGGGAGCGCCTGTATCCGTGACCTCTTGGCCGGCTTTGATGCCGTCGGTTGAGGACATGGCAACACAGCGCACGACATTGTCGCCGACATGCGATTGCACCTCGAGGATGCAGGTCTCGCCATTAATTTGCGTCGTGACGGCAGAGTAGATGCTCGGGATGGCGTCCGTGAAGGCGACATCGACGACCACGCCCACGGCGCGTACGACGGTTCCTGTTGCTTGTTTCATAGGGTGGTTTGTTCCATGGCGCTAATGGCTCCGGCCAACTCAGCGAGTTGCTGAGTGATCGTGGCTTGGCGCGCTTTATTGTAAACGGTGGTAAGGCTACGTACCTGTTCTCCGGCCGACTCGGTGGCGTTTTTCATTGCGACCATACGGCTTGAGTATTCACTGGCTTTGAGTTCAAAGAAGGATTGTGTCATGAGCGACTGCACGACCTGTAGGGTCAGCGCTTCGATGACACGTTCTTGGGACGGCTCATAGAGATGATCGGTTGTCGCCGTCTCGCCGAGTGTCGGCAAGTTGTGGCTTTTGAGCATCTCTTCAGTGAATGGTAGATACTGCTTTACCGTCGTATTGAAGACGAACGGATTCACGTACTCAGGAGCAATGACGTGAATCGCTTTGCAGCTTTCATTGGTCCAATGCGAGACAATGCGGTGAACGATATCGAGAGCGACGAGTGGCTCGAAGGTTTCTTTGATGCCTTCAAACGCTTCGATTACTTCGATACCTTCATTGCGTGCGGCTTCGGCTGCTTTGCGTCCAATAGTGATCACCATTTGCTGATCGCGCGGTGTCGACTTCCAGATCGGGTTTTGGATGAGAGCGCGAAAGAGTTTTGCATTGAGGGCGCCACACAGGCCTTTGTCAGACGACAGAAGAACGAAGAGTGTTTTGCCTTCAGTGCGGGCTTCGCCATAAGCGGTTTCAGCGAGTGCGTCTTGGCGGCCATTCAATAATTGCAGCAAGTCGGTGGCATAAGCGCGCGAGCTCAGTGCTTTGCGCTGAAATCCTTTCATGCGGCTGGCGGCAACCAATTGCATGGCCTGGGTGATCTTCTTGGTGTTTTGCACCGATTGGATTTTTTTGCGGACTTCGATGAGCGATGCCATACGTTAGTTGGACTGGAAGAAGCGCTTGATAGCGGCCTTGAGAGCTGCGGCAACTTCGTCCGTGAGTTTTTGCCCCTTTTGGATAGCGTCGATCAACTCTGCTTCATGCGTTTCAAGATGAATCAAGAACAGCTCGATAAATTTACGCACTTCTTGTGGCTCAACATTGTCGAGCGCACCTTCTTTTGCGGCCCAGAGCGTCGCGACTTCCTTCCAGAGCGAGAGTGGCTTATGAGCTTTTTGTTTGAGTGCTTCTACGGTGCGTTGTCCGCGTGTGAGTTGTTGTTTGGTGGAGTCATCCAATTCGCTGGCGAACTGTGAGAAGGCTGCCAACTCATTGAACTGCGCGAGATCGAGCTTGGTCGTGCCCGACGTCTTTTTCATGATATTGGTTTGAGCCGCTGAACCTACGCGTGACACCGAGATACCGACATTGATCGCAGGACGAATACCGCGATAGAACAGGGTGGTGTCCAAGAAAATTTGTCCGTCGGTAATCGAGATGACATTGGTAGGGATATAGGCCGAGACATCACCTGCCTGTGTTTCAACGATAGGCAAGGCTGTGATCGAGCCGCCGCCGAGTTTTTCGTCGAGCTTCACGGCGCGTTCTAAGAGACGGGAGTGAAGATAAAACACATCGCCTGGGTAGGCTTCGCGGCCTGGTGGCGTGCGCAGCAAGAGAGAAAGTTCGCGATAAGCGACGGCGTGTTTTGAAAGGTCATCATACACAACCAAGACATCTTTACCCTGGTGCAAAAAGTGTTCTGCAATAGCGCAGCCAGAGTATGGTGCCAAAAATTGCATGATCGCAGGGGATGACGCGCCAGATGAAACAACGACGGTATAGTCGAGGGCACCATGATCGCGAAGCGTGCGCACGACTTCAGCGGTTTTGCTTTCGCGTTGACCGATGGCGACATAGACGCAGACCATGTTCTGGTCTTTTTGATTGATAATGGTATCGATCGCGATGGTGGTTTTACCTGTTTGGCGATCGCCGATGATCAATTCGCGTTGACCACGACCGATTGGGATAAGCGCATCAATCGCCAAAATACCCGTTTGCACCGGCGTTTCAACCGGTGAACGCGACATCACATCAGGAGCAATCTGCTCAATCGGACGCATCTGTTTGGTTGAAAGAGGTTTACCTTCGTCCATGCTGCGGCCCATAGGGTCAACAACACGACCGAGCATTTCATCACCAACAGGCACCGACAAGGTCGCACCGCTTTGAGTGGCGGCCTGCCCTTCTTTCACACGCTGACTATTATTCAAAACAACGGCCAAACCACCGTCCGCTTCGATATTCATCACCAATGCTCTCGCATCGGCTTCTTCAATCATAAGAACTTCGCCGAGCGAGAGGCCAGGCAAGCCAATGATTTCAATAATGCCATCTTTTGCAGAGCGGACGAGTCCGCCGCGGGATGGTTTGGAGGCGCTTTTTTCTTGCGCGAGCGATTGGTCGATCGCGGTGATGAGGGATTGGAGAGAGTTACGAGACATAGAGGCGTTGTTGAATCGAGTGCATCAGTTGGCGAAGGGTGCCGTTCCACGTTTCATCGAGCAAAGTGCCGTCCAAGAAGAGGCGCATCCCGCCAAAAAGCTCGGGACTTACACGAAGTTGGATAATGGCGCCTGGATACTGCGTGATAGCTGCTTTCACAAAATCTTTACGAATGTCCGCCGGCAATGCGCTCGCGCTTTGAGCGATGAGCAACTTCGGTTTGCCGAAGGCTTTTGCCAAGCGATAGAGACGCATGCTGACTTCGGCATAACGTCCATTCGCAAAAAGCTTGGTACAAAGCTTGATCGAGATGGGTTGTTTTTCGGTGAGCTGATCGAGCGCTGCTTGTCGCTGGCTTGAGGAGCTCGTGTAAAAAACATCGTCGACGGTATTGATGAAGGTGTTCAGGTCTTCAACGAGAAAGGTAAAAATCTCATCGCGGACTTGTTGGGAGATCATAGACGCGAGGACGACTTGAGGCGGTCCCATGCCGTTTTAACGCTGGCTTTTACCGTCTTCTCATCGCTTCGGGCTTCATCGAGCACTTGGGTGACGATGCGCTCGATGCGGCTGAGCAAGTCTTGTTCGATATCCGACAAAAGACGATCTTTCATCGCGGTGATATCCGCATTGGTTTTGGCGAGCAATTGTTCGCGTTGGCGTTCAGCCTCTTTCATCATGCGCTGGGCTTGCTGCTCGGCGTTTTCACGCATAGCGACAAGTTCGGCAGTGATCTGTTGGTCGCGTTCAGCGGCTTCGGATGCCTTGCGCGCCATTTCGGCTTGAAAGTCGATGCGAAGTTGCTCGGCTTCTTGCAGGTTATTGCGGATGTGGCTGCTGCGCTCATCCATCTTTTTCGTTAAGGGGCGAATGACGTACTTGTTCAAAATGAAAAACAAGAGGCCATAGTTTACCAAGTAGAAAAGGATGCTGGCGCCATCAATGCCGAGTTTTTGCAGGGCTTCCATAGGGATGTGGCGCGCGCGGGTTTAGACAGCGAAAAGGATGATCAACGAAATAACCAACGCGTAGATACCCGTGGATTCACAAATAGCCATAGCAACAACCATGTTTGGGATGATCTTGTCAGATACGGCTGGATTGCGGCCAATAGCCTCCATGGCTTTTGAAGCAACCATACCTTCAGCGATAGCAGGAGCGATTGAACCGATACCCATACAAAGACCAGCGGCGATAACTTTAGCGGCAAGGATGTCCATATAATATAAAAATAGAAGAATAAAAAGCACCGAGAGTTTGTTCCTCCGGTGCGTTTTCGTCAACTATTGCTTATGATTTTGCGTGGATCCGCTCTTTGAGATGGCCACTACTGGTACCCGCAATAAACAGCATCGAGAGCATGGTGAACACCGCCGCCTGAACAAAGCCCGAGAAAAGACTCAAAAACATGAATGGAATCGGCACAATGTATGCTGTTGCCGCTGCCAACGAGGCGATAACAAGCACCATTACGTCACCCGCAAAAATATTGCCAAACAAGCGCCCCGAGAGCGAGAGAATCTTGGCGCATTCACCGATAATATCGAGCAAGCCTAAAAAGATTTCAAGTAATGCATTGCCAAGTTGAGGAAAACTACGTGCCATAAACAAGGGTTTCACTTTAATGAAATTACCGATATGGGCAATCGGATGCACGGTGAGCGCGATCACGTGAGCAAACCCAATCATCGCGATGGCGAGCGCAATCGTATGTGAAATATCCGAGGTCGGGGTGCGAAAGGCGAGTGAATCACCAAACAGCATCGCACCGGCAAGTGGGATCAAGGCAAACTGATTAGCGACAACCAAGAGAATGAAAAGCGTTAAAAAGAGGGGTAAAACAGCGTTAACAACCTCCTCATCACCAAATGCCGCACTCGCCTGTTTATGCCAAAATCCCTGAATCGTCTCGAGGGCAACCTGGGTGCGACCAGGTATTAATTTAATGGTGCGTGAAAACCAGAGGGCAAAAACAATGATAATGGTACTCATTACCATGGTCGCCAACATCGCATCGGTGATGGTGAGCGGACCGATAGCAAAGAGGGCTTTTGCCGGGAGTTGGATGTTCAGCATAGGTTAACGGCCGCTATTGTGCTCGCTTTTGAGGATTTTAATCAAGAGCCACTGACCAAGCGGGAAAGAAATGAAGACGCCAAGAATGAGAAAGAGGGGTTTTTTATCAAAAGTCGTATCAAGCCAAAAACCAAGGCCGGCAAAAGCGCCGATCATCACCAAATTGATGACAATCACCCAAACACGCTGGCGCCACGTAAAAATCTTCATGGCCGGAGCGTAGTCGGTTTTAGGGAAAAAGAAAAGCCCGCAGACTTGCTAAACCTCTAAAAACCCTTTCACAAACGGAAGCCATTGCTCAACAAAACGAGCCTGCTCTAGGTGGTGATCGCCGTCTTTCACAGGGCATTCGTGGTCAAAAGCGGCTGTTATGTTCTGACGGGGAGAGGATTCATCACGAGTCCCATGAATCAGCGCCTTTTGCTTTTGTGGGATGGTCTCGATAATCGAGTTCGTATTTAACTCAAGCAAGTCACGATAAAATTCGGACGAAATCTCATGCGAGAATTTGGTTTTATGAAATGGCTTTTTCAAAAGTGTTTCAACCGGCGCAAATTTTTTGTATTGCCAGGCAACTCTCTCTGCGAGAGACGGCAGAGTGAATCGCATGAATCCAAGCATCCGTTTCAATGTCACGTATCGTGAAATGCTTGCGTGATCAAACGCTGCGCCAAAGAAAAGTATTTTACTGATGCGCGAAGAATGTTTTTCCCAATAGAGCGCCGCGACACTCGTACCAATGCTATAGCTCGCAATCTCAACGGGTGCATTCGGCGAAACTGCATCAAGAACAAGTGAAAGATCTTCAACAAGTGTTGCGATACGTGTATCACGAAAATTTCCATCAGATAATCCATTACCGCGATAATCAAAACGAACCACGCGATACCCATTTGGTACGAGCGTCTCAGTGAGAACGCGAAACTTTTGATCAATACTCGCCGGCCATTCAAATCCATGAACGCAAACAAGTGTCCTCAATTTGTATTCATCATCAGCTCTCCCTTTAAAGGGAGATACCCGACGAAGGAGGGGAGAGGGTTCCGTCACGGTGCCGCGAATCATCCCACCCTCAAAAGGCACCTCGAGTAAGGTTGTTTTATGCGTCATAGGAGGCCTTCTTGTTGAAGATAAGCGAGTGCTTCTTCTTTGGTTTTAACGCGCTCTTCATCACGAGCATTCTCAATGGCGCGCAATAAATCACCCAAATGTTTGCCTGGCTGCACACCAAGTTGAATCAGTTCTTCACCTGTCACAAGTAGAGTTTTTGCTGCTTCATCAAGCTTATTTTTTTGGATTACGCCCGCAAACTTTTTACCGATCTCAAACGGATCTTTTTCGATATCAGGGAGCGTGCGTCCGCGATAGTCAGCTTCGCAAGAAGCGAGAAAGATTTTCCAATCGTATGGCAAAATCTTTTTCAAAAATTTGCGTACGGCATTTTCATAGCCGCCTTCAGAAAGATGTTTCTTTTCAAATTCACGATACAGCGCGGTTGGTTGCAAATGATAATGCGCGACATGTTCGCAAAAAAGATTTACGTCTTGTCCAAACGTTAAACGTGAGAGTAATTCACTCGTTGGTTCGATGCCAGCTTTTTCATGTCCGAGTGAGCGCATGCGGATGACGCCATCTTTTTCGAGAGGTGCAGTTGTGAGGGCTTTGCCAAGATCATGACAAAGCGAACCAAGCACACAAAGCAAACGTTCTTGTTCATTCATCTTCTCGCGCGTCGCGATGAGTGCAGCTTGGTCGACGACCATCATGGTGTGAATCCAAACATCGCCTTCTGGGTGCCATTCTGGTTCTTGCGGCGTGTCTTTAAGTTTGGCGAGCTCAGGGTAATAACGCTCAATAACCCCAATAGAACGCAGTAATTCAAAGCCTGTCGAAGGTTTATCGGCGAGCAAAAGCTTCTTTAATTCATCGGTAATACGTTCTGGTGGTAATTCATCCAAGCTGCCATTAGCATTCATGGTTTTAAGAAGTTCGAGCGTTTCACCTTCGACGTCCAAACCAAAACGGGCGACAAATTGCGCTGCGCGATACAAGCGTAGAGGATCTTCAACAAACGTTTCTTTGTTTACGACACGCAAACGTCGAAGTTCTAAATCTTGTTTGCCTTGATACGGGTCAATAAGTTCGCCGGTGAGTGGGTGTTGTAAAATCGCATTGATGGTGAAATCACGACGACGCGCGGCATCTTCAATGGTCATTTCTGGATCACCAGTGACTTCGAATCCGCGATGGCCGGGTGCGGTTTTGGATTCGCGACGTGGCAAAGCAACGTCCAACGTGCCATTTGAGCAGGGGATATGAAAAACGCCGAATTGGCGTCCAACTAAGTGCACGCGGCCTGGGAACAATTCTTCTAGAAGCGATTGAAGCGCTTCAACGGGTAAATGATAAACTTCAAGATCGGCATCATCAGATTCGATGCCTAAAATCGCGTCGCGCACATAGCCGCCAACCAGATACGCTTCGGCGCGTTCAGCGATGAGGCGGATGCCTTCTTGAATCGTTTGCATGCCTTCATCATGGCGACTGTCGGTAAAAAAGAAAAGCCCCCTGGGCCAATCTAGAGTTTTGCCAGCCAGGCAAGCTCGATCGGAGACAGGGGGAAGTTTTCTAGCGAGGTCTCTGCTTTGTAGATACAGAGTGATGGGGTGCCTTTTCGCTTCTCGAGACGGCAGTGATACTTGAGACGTGTGAGCACGTGGTTGAGAGCCAAGTGCTCGACGATGTCATTGAATGGTATCTTTGGCGAGAGACGATACTCTTTGTCGAGTGTTGTCGCGCGGTCACGTAGGTCAACGAAGTCGACCCAATAGTCTTTTTTTCGACTAATCTCGATCGGCCAAATGAGGCGCTTCGTGATGGTTGGATGGTCTGCCATCGCAATCAGTTTGAAATCCTGAAAGTGGATGGCACCATTTTGCAGGTCAGATCGCAGCGTATCGCCAGAGCAAGCCTTGAGATAACGATTTTCACGTAGGGCATAGCTCGTCGAATCGAAGTCGAGATCGCTGCAGAGCGGGAGCAGTCTCTCCTTCATGGTTACCTCCTTGCTTTTGCCTTGGCCGCTGGCTTTTCTGCAGGCGTTTGGATGGCGAGCCATCGAGACTGCATCTGACAGAGCTCCGCAAAAGGAGGGATGTCGTCATTAACGAGCAGAACGAGCCGCCCGCTTGAGGCAATGAATCTCAACGACATGTCATCCCGCGCAAAGACTTCACGCAGGGCCACCGTGCAGCAGACTTGATTGTCTGTGTAGGGGCAATTTTCACCGAGCGGTTCGCGAACGCGAACGTAGTCTTTGTTGATGAGATGGTTGTCGAGATCGAGACGCATGCCCTGATCGATATCGATCATGACCTGCAAGGATCCCTTGTTCTGCTTGGTGCGATTCGTGATGCGCACGTGAACCCCAGACAGAAGCAAGGTCGGTCCTTTGGCCATGAAGCTTGATTCATTGGCGGCGACCTCGATGCGCAGGTTGTCACGAACGTCGTGGAGCTTGCCTCGGCAGTGAAAATACTCCGAAGACACCTCGAGAAAGAACGGCTGAAAAGGTTTGCTGGACATTGATACCTCCTTGATATCCAAATACGACGTTATGCCTCCTTATTCGAACCGTCAAGAACGCAAAACCCCGCGAGACAGCAGGGTCAGCGCGGGGGTCAGGCTTGAAGGAGCCATGTGGCCTCATTGGTATTGAGCCGTACGATCTCGGATTCTTGGCCATTGAAGTCTAGGTAGAGCAAGGGCTCTTTTCCTGTGGCAAAAAGGTTGATCGTTGCTTTGCGTGCGAAATTTTCGAGCACTGCTAGCAGTAGGGCGTCTCCCTCAGATAGTTTGAAATCCCTTATCCTGGTTACAATACTGAACTCCGGAAACCCTTCGACATCAATGATGAGTTCTGGGACAAAGTTCAGAGGCTTGATGAGTAGGGGATTTTGCACAGGACGAAGAAAGAGCAGCTCAAGACCTCGGCAATGCAGAGCGCCATCATACTCATTGAGCGTCGGTCTTTTGCCATAGCGAACCATGGTGGTGAAAGGTATCTCATTGGTCTGCTTGTGGGATTCGAGAACCTTGATGCGCTCGAGTGATACCTTGATGGAGCGCTCTTCGAGCCTTGCGGACGAAACAGTGGAAAGCATGGATACCTCCGTAGTGCCTATTTTTGTTACCGTTTTCTACGACGAATGTCAATTCTTGAGCAAGGTTGCCCCGAGTTGTGCCTTCAACTCTTTAATCCCATCACCGGTGATAGCAGAGACAAAAACAGGTGTAAACGCTTTGTAGGTTTTGATGAGCGTCGCCTTCGAAAAGCGCTTTGCTTTATCAATCTTGTTAAAGACGTAGATTTTGGGGATATGACCAACGTTTAGCTGGCTAAGAATCCCTTCGACTTCAGCGATTTTTTCAACAAAGTCTTTATCTGAAACATCAATAACATGTAGCAGAAGGTCTGCATCTACGGTTTCATCGAGAGTAGATCTGAATGCGTCGATCAATTCAGGTGGCAAGTCTTGAATAAAGCCAATGGTGTCGGATACGAGCAATTCGCGGCCTTTGCCTGAGCCCGATTCGTCCGGATACCAGATTTTACCAACGCGCGTATCGAGCGTGGCAAAGAGCGCATCAGCAACATGGGCGCCTTTTTGTGTTAAGGCATTGGTGAGAGATGACTTGCCGGCATTGGTATAGCCAACGACTGAGACGGTTTTAAAACCAAGGCGTTCGCGGCGGGCGCGATGGCCAGCGCGTGAGGTGGCGACTTTTTCAAGTTCTTTGCGCACGTGCTGCTCTTCTTTAAACACGTGGCGTTTCATAAGCTCGGTATTGGTTTCGCCTTGTCCGCCACGGGTAGAAGTACCGCCCTTTTGCTGCATCATCTCAAAGCCCATGCCATAAATGCGTGGACCCATATGTTTGAGTGCAGCAAGTTTAATTTGAAGTTTTGCTTCAGCCGTGGTCGCGTGTTTGTCGAAGATTTTCAAAATCAAATCAACGCGATCCCAGACGGCAGCCGTTGATTTTGCTTTACGAAAGCGCTCTTGCAAATTATAGACCTGTCCCGGTTTCATTAGGTTGTTCACGACGAGTAATTCGGCTTTTTCTGCGTGGGCGATCTCGATAAGTTCATCGACTTTGCCGGTGCCAACATAGGTTTTATAATCTGGCGTTTGTCGGCGCTGAATCATTTTTACGACAAGAATCCCGCCGAAAGTATTGAGCAGGGACGTGAGTTCGGTTAAACGGCGTTCTGCGGCGGCATTCTCCATCGAAGGAGGAATAACGTCGATCAGAATCGCGCGTGGAATTTTGGATGTTTTCATACGAGTATTCTAGAGTCTCCAATTGCCTGAAGCATACCAATCCGGAGCATGATTTAAGATCCAGTTTTGAAAATGCACATCAGCATGGGTAAAAATAATAACAGCAACAGCGATTAATAAGAGACCGAAGACGCGCTGCATCCAAGGGATGGTTTTAATGATTGTAGCGAGTTTTGCTGAAGCTTTTACTCCGCTCTTAGCGATAAGAAGCATCGGGACTCCAACGCCTAAAGCAAAGATCGTGAGAAGAATGCCACCGCGTACAATGCTTTCGCTTGAAGCGATGAGGATCGCGATTGAGCCTAGGGCTGGGCCGGCACAAGGTGCCCATACAAGAGCGAGCGCACCACCGGCTAAAAAGGCACTCAAGAGATCGGTCTTGCCGATAAGCTCGGTTGGATTCGCATGAGTGAAAGCGAGCTTTAAACGGTTGAATACCACGGCACCCAAGGATGGCAGGAGCGACAAGATGCCAAAGAAGCCAAATAAGACCGCGGCAATGATGCGCCATGTGCCAGGGGCAATGCCCAAAAAGGATCCGAGCGTGGCGATCATTAAGATCGAGAGAACTTTGACGCTAACGAATCCACCCACGAGGGCATAGGGTCGATACTTGTGCTTACCGTTTGCCGCAATCCCAAAAACCACTGGCAATAATGGCAGGGTGCAGGGGCTGGCAATGGTGACAATGCCGGCAGCAAAAGCGATAAAAGCGTCTAACATTTAGTTCGTTGATGAGGTTGTGGTGGTGGACTCGGTCGTGTCGGTCGCTGGGGCGACTTGAAGGTCTTGCTTGAGAGGGACGAGGGTATAGTTCTCTGAACGGCTGGCATCTGAAGGCACGAGGGGAGCCTCGGCTTGGGGTGGTGCTTTTGGTTGTTCAGCTTGGCGCTTTTGGCATCCCCAGCCCGTTAAGGTGACGAGTAGGGCAAGAACCAAGAGGCCGGCACGAGGGGTGGCATATCGCATAATACGCGAAGTATAGCCTGTTTATGCCATCCAGCAAACGTCTAGCGGTCTGTACAAAATACGTGTTCAGGTATTCAGTGTGAAGTGGTATACTCCTGTCATTAATCCTTCTATCGACCGTTATGAGCAATACACGATCACCCAATGAGGGTGTCGACGAGCAACAGCTCCTTATGCGGGCGAAATCCAATCCCCAAGCTATTGGCGAGATTTATGATCTGTACTCCGACAAGTTGTACGGATTTCTTCTGCGCCGATGCGGCCATCGAGAGACGGCTGAAGACCTTGTCTCAAAGGTCTTTATCAAGTTTATCGAACAGATCCCGCATTTAGAGTGGAGAGGTATTTCGATCGGCGCTTATCTTTTTCGTGCCGCCACAAATACGTTGACCGACCATTGGCGCAAAACCAATAATCGCGAACAATTTGTTTTTGATGGCGAAGATGGCTGGGAGATGCCATCTGATATCGCCGCGCCATCGTGGCACGCCGAAATCGCCCTCGAAAAAGATAAGCTCGTAGACCTGCTAGGCGAACTGTCACCACGCGACCAACAAGTGCTTGACCTGCGATTTTTCGCCGGCCTCGAACCTGACGAAATCGCCGAAGTGCTCGACATCTCATCCAATCATGCTTCAGTGCTCTCTTATCGAGCATTAGGCCGATTACGTGATCGTTATCTCACACGATATGCAACAACATCCTAACGACAACAATGACATCCTTCCTCCAGCATTGGAGAAGGTATCGCAAGAGCTCAAGCGAGCGTCATCTGAACGCTCGGATGTGCTTGCCTCAGATCTAAAAGCCCGCCAACGGGCCATGCTTATCGAGCATGCTGAACGCACCCTTATGACTTCTGAAAAGAAGGTTGAAGCGCCTAAAGCGACTTCGACCAAATCACGTGCCCCGTTTTTTGCCTTTGGCGGTTTTGCGCTTGCCGGCGCCCTTGCTGTCTTTGCGCTTTTTATTACGACCAAAAACATGCCACAAGGCGACAATGCCTTGCGTGCATTACGTATCCCAGCGGCACATGCCCAAGATGCCTTCTCCGTCTTTGCTGAAAACAAAGATACTCAAGGCGTTGAGACAGACTCGGCCTTCAAGATTGAGTCCAAAGTTGCCGTGCAAGAACGTGATTTGCAGGACGCTTTACGCATCGTCCCTCCGATTCAGTATGAGCTGCAAAAAACCAGCGATACTGAATATCGCATCATGCCAAAAGAAGAGTTGGCTGAAGGTACGGTTTATAAAGTAAGCATCACGACCATTGTCGACGAAGCATCTCCTACCGCTCGTGAATTTTCATGGGCCATGCAGACAAAAGAGACCTTCCGTCTCGTATCCTCCATCCCTGCAACGGGTTCGGGTGGTGTGCCGGTGAATACGGGTATCGAATTCAAGCTCTCTCAAAGCGGATTCGTCGCTCCAACCGGTTCACAATTCACGATCAGCCCTGCGGTTGATGGACGTTTTGAAATCCGTGGCCGCACCTTGGCCTTTGTCCCAACAAAACCCCTTCAACTTGGTGCACTCTATGAAGTGAAGCTTGATAAGTCTTTCGCTCCTGTTGGTGTTGAAGAAGGATTGCCATCCGACGTCATCATTCGTTTTGAAACGGATGCGAATAAGCCAGGCGAATATAAGCCAGAGGTCCGTTTGAATGTCCCTCCAACCGTATACATCCCTTCAGGCAAGCCAATGGTTATTGATCTTGGCTATCGCGAAGAGTCACTTAATACGGTGACGGTAACGGGTTATTCAGTCACGACCGATGTCGCTCGCCAAGTCATGGAGCAGCGTCTCGCCGTGCCAGGCTATGCCGTGTATGCGCAGACAAAAAATGATGTCTATGAGAACGCCGCAAAAACATTGACATTCAATCTTGAGGCAACCATCACGAATGGCAAAAATAATAGCCCAGAACTTGCGTTGCCGGTTGCAGAAAAAGGTATTTACTTGGTGAAATTTGAACCTAAAGACGTACCAAATGCCCTCACCTCATGGTCGCTCGTTCAGGTGACTGATACGGCGGCTTATAGCGTTGTTGATCGCGACGGTATCTATGTCTGGGCGGTTAATGCATCCACAAATAAACCATTGTCGAATCTCGTGATTCAAAAAGGCAATGAGCGTCTCTCAACCGATGCGACCGGTGTTGCGCGTTTATCGACGCCATCATCGTTCTCTTCGACGTCGAGTGATATGGGTGAATCAAGACCTTTTGTCTTATTGACCTTAGGCGAAGGTAAAGAGGCTTCGGTGCTCGCTGTTCAGCAGAGTTACTACACCTATCTCAACTTCATTCGCCCGGGTTACCCAACGACCGTACATAATCGCACCATGGGCTTCATTCGTGCTGAGCGTAGCCTCTACCGTACCAATGACAGCATGACCGTCTTTGGCTTGGCTCGCGATCGTGATGCAAAATCCGGTTTGAATGAGGTCAGTCTGCGTATCACGAAAGGTGCTCAATTATTCGACTTGCGTACGGGTGCATTAAAAATCTATCAAGAAGTAAAAGCGACCCCTGATTCAACCGGTAGATTTACTGCTGAATTGAAGTGGAATGATCTTGCTCCTGGTTACTACAGTCTAGAGACAGTACGTGATGGGGCTGAAGTTATTGCATCCCAGGGTTTTGAAGTGCGCGAATATATCAAGCCAACCTATTCGATTGAAGTCATGCCAGAGCGTGACAGTTATTTCATGGGTGAAACGGTCGTTGCACCAGTTCGCGTGAGATTCTTTGACGGCACGCCGATGGCAAATGCTTCGTTTAATGTGGACGTAGAATCGAATAGTTTGTCGTATCACGGCCAAATTAGAACAGATATCAACGGTAATGCAACGATCCGCATGGATACGGCCAAGACTCCTTGTGAGGCACTTGCGTCACGCATGAACCAATACTGCTACCAAACCGACACGCCAACCGTCTTTATTCGTCCGACGGTAGGCGAAGAGGCAGAACAAGAGACCTACTTCAACGTCAATCTTTATCGCTCTCGTATCGGTATCGATATGGACATCAAGGCAAGTAATGGCACCGAAAATCGCTCAGCGAGCGGTACCATTACCCTTTGGAACCAAGACTTGATGGCTGCCGACCTCGGTCGCGGTAACCGCGTCTCACAGGTCGTTAAAGTCACCACATATCCAAAGTACTGGGTAAAACGTGAGACCGGGTTCTACTATAACTCGATCACTAAATTGAACGAGCCTACCTATACCTACGACGAGATGAGCGACGAGCCGATTGTCCAAGAAGTCCGCACGGACGCTTCGGGTACGGCGAACATTCGCTTCGACATGAAAGAAGACCGACAATACTTTGTGTATGCTGAAGTAGCAGACGCTCAGGGTCAGGTCGCGCGTATTGATCGCTATGTCTCGTATTATTATGGCTACGCGAACAACGATCGCACCTCAGAAGCATATCCAGAATTGCGTTTGTCATCGCCAAAACGCCAGTACATGTTGAATGGCACCATGCAGGATGCTGGCTATGAGGCAAATGAAGAAATCACTGCAACCTACATGCTCGGTGAGAGCGTCCTCGATACCAGCAAAACGCCAGGCATCTTTTATGTGCTCGCGAGCCGCGGTATTATTAAGGCAACGGCCCAATCAGCCGCTGAATTGAAATTCAGATTCGAAGATCGTTTGATGCCAAATGCCCAGATCATCGCCGTCACCTATCGCAATGGCCTGTTTGAGACCGTTCGCGGTGCCGTGACCTTTGCATCGATCAATAACGAACTCGAATTCGATATTAAAGCGCAGAACGAATCCTACGCTCCAGGCGCAACCGTTGGTGTTGAAGTAACAGCAAAGCGTAAAACAACGGGTGAGCCTGTTGGGGATGTCCTGATGAGCTACGCTGCCGTTGATCGCGCCTTGCTTGCTCTTGGTGGAGGTTCATTTATCAATCCGCTTCAGCAAATGTATGGATGGGTCCCGGATGAAATCTTGGTTGAGGCGATGACGCACTCATCAAATTTTGGCGGCCCAGGTGGCGCTGAGATGGGCGGCGGCGGCTCAATGCTCGCCAAGTCTGATATCCGCACTAATCTTAAGGATGTCGCTATCGCCGGTACCGTCCGCACAGACGGTAATGGCAAAGCGCTCATCACCTTTACGGCTCCTGATAATCTCACCACATGGCAAGTTGATGTCGCAGGCGTGAGTGATCGTCTTGATGGTGGTTTAAGCTCAGGTGAAGTCCGTGTCACAAAACCTATTTTTGTGGATGTCGTGATGCCATCAACCGTTCTCTTGTCTGATAAGCCGACGATGAAACTCCGCGCCTTTGGCACGGGTCTCGCTGAAGGCGATGAGGTGACCTTCGAAATCGATGCGCCATCCCTCAATATCAATAAGCAACAGTTCAAGGCAAAAGCCGGCCAGCCAATGACCTTTGCGATCGAGAATAATACGATCGGTACGCATAAGTTCACCATTGGCGTGATCACGGCCAAAGGCTCGGATGGTATTCAGCGCACGCTCAATATCGTCGAATCACATGCTCGCCGTCTTGAATTACAAAACGTCGAAGCAGCGCCTGGTAAAAGTCTTCCTGAAGCAGACGCGCCAGAAACGGTCGTCACCTTTGTTGCAGGTGGACGTGGTTCGTATCTCAGCCAAGTCTATGAACTTGCTTGGGGAGATTATCCTCGCGCAGACGCGGTGATCGCGCAGCGTTTGGCCAACCGTTGGCTCAAAGACTACTTTGGCCGTAACGAAGTATTGGCAGATGACGCCGCGCTTCAAGCTGCGTTTACCGACTATATCGACTATTCAGGGGCTATTCGTCTTAAGCAATATGGCTCAGCCGATATTGAATTGACGAGCGAAATTGCGGCAACCGCTCCAGAATTGCTCGATAGCAAATCCATGGCGCATGCGCTTTGGACAACGCTCGACAATAAAGCGTCTTCACGTGTCGTACAGGTAAGTGCTCTCGCGGGTTTGGCAGCGCTCGGTGAACCTGTTCTCAACGAACTCGACCGCATGGCGGTCGTTACCGACCTAACGGTTCAAGAACGTCTCGTTCTTGCTCGTGGCATGGAGGCTGCTGGCAACCGCGAGTCTGCTCGTGTCTTGCTTGAACAGATTCTTGGTACGGCAACCGTCAACGATCAACTCATGTCGATCGAAGTCTCAAAAGAGAAGCGCGAGAATATTGAAGCAACGGCAGATGCTGCGGCATTGGCCATGCGCTTAGCGGATACGCGTGCAGAAAAATTGATGAACTACGTCAAAACGAATTGGTCAGATGATGCATTTCCAGTTCTTGCAAAAGCACGCTTCGTAAAAGCGGGTTTAGCAACGGCGGTCGATCGCGATATTCGTCTCATGTACAGCTTTGGTACTGATCAACACGAACTTGTCTTTAACGAAACACGTTCAGCGCACGAACTTGTCTTCACTCGCGAAGAATTGAAAAACTTCCGCGTGACGTCGGTGGATGGTCCGGT
>Ga0075156_10000042_pt1 | contig 52447 bp, 53 predicted proteins | sample JI81AbrownDNA_FD_70966 | JGI IMG/M metagenome (GOLD analysis project Ga0075156, IMG submission 70966) | Wastewater effluent complex algal communities from Wisconsin, to seasonally profile nutrient transformation and Carbon sequestration -... | ecosystem: Engineered > WWTP > Effluent > Algae...
CGTTTAACGTGCCATCCGCATTGAGTAATTGTACCGGTTTTAGGATCTCTTTTTGATTGGTTGGTTTTAAGCTCGGTTCTGGAATGCGAATGATTTTTTTTCCGTGTTGGTCCAGAACCTGGTCGGGCTCTAAATCGGAATTAGAACAACTGAAAGCGAGTAAAACACAAAAGAGGATTCCAAGAATCTTTTTCTGTACGAGGTTAATTTGAACCATATGATTCTCCTAATGTAGCTAAAAAGGAAACGATTCCTTAAGCTGGCCTTTCCCAACGGAAACAGACTCACTTAACATACGAAGCGAGTTAAACTGTGTCGATGATAAAATCAATCCATTCTCTTTAAAGGTAACAATACTTCCTTGCGAAATTAAATAGAAGCTATATTACAGTCACACAAAGATAAGAATGTGGGGAATCGCAAACAAATGGACAAAAAAAAGAACGAAAAACATCGCATCTATACAATGAGTTTTGCAAAGGTTTATCCTCTTTATATTGCCAAGGTTGAAAAAAAGGGACGGACCAAAGAAGAGGTCGATGAAATCATCCGATGGCTAACAGGTTATACGCAAAAAAAACTAGAAACTGTAATCACAAAACAAACGGACTTCGAAACTTTTTTTGCAGAAGCACCGGAGCTAAATAGTTCGAGAAAATTAATTAAAGGTGTAATCTGTGGCGTGCGAGTTGAGGAAATCCAAGAGCAAACTATGAGAGAAATTCGATATTTAGACAAACTGATCGATGAGCTAGCAAAAGGAAAGACAATGGAAAAAATACTACGAAAAGAAGAATAAGCGGAGAAATCAATAAGTGCATGGATGCAAATTTATAAAAGTGATCAGACTAGTTTTAATTTTAAGAATTCATGAATCAATTGATGGTTTGCATTCGGCAAATGCATTCGATCAGAAAAGTATCGACGGAAGGCACGAGCACCATGTCTGCTATGGAATAGTCCAAGAACATGCCGCATAACATGACTTATTTTCGTACCGTGATTCTCCATTTTTTTAATGTACTCAGCTAATGCGACAAGTATCTCTTGACGTGAAAGATTTGAATTGGTATCACCAAAAAAATCGGAATCAGCAGTCGAAAAAAGAAACGGATTCTCATAAGCCGCTCGGCCGAGCATCACACCGTCAACAGAAGAGAGATGATTTTTCGCCATCGTAAAATCTGTGATTCCACCATTAATGATGACCGGAATTTGTGGAAAAAGTTTTTTTACCTCATAAACATCCGAATATCGAAGAGGTGGTATGGTTCTATTTTCTGCTGGGGACAACCCTTCTAAGATCGCTATTCTTGCATGAATGATAAGGCGATCCACTCCAGCCTTAACCATTGTATCCACAAACTGGATTAGATCTTCTATGGATTCTTTTCCGTTCACTCCAATGCGATGTTTTACGGTTACAGGTAACCGAGTCGAAAATTTACATTGCGATACCATCTCCGCAACTTTTTGAGGCTCGCGCATCAAACAAGCACCGAAGGAACCACTTTGCACTCTATCCGAAGGACAACCTACATTCAAATTGATTTCAGAGTAACCGTAATCTTCACCTATTCGAGCACAGGAAGCAATCATTTTTGGATCATCACCTCCCAGTTGTAAGGCGATAGGTTGTTCTTCCGACGAAAAAGCAAGAAATCTATCTCTATCCGTACCTCGAAGTATAGCACCCGTTGTTACCATCTCCGTGTACAACAGCGTTTTTTTTGTTAGTAATCTCATGAAATAGCGATAATGACGATCAGTCCAATCCATCATGGGAGCGATAGACAGACGATATGCGGGGATATGTTCGCTATTCATTTTCGATTAGGCTTCCTGAGGCTGCTCCTCCTTCGTGACCAAAGTGAGAACAGATGCAATTTCTGTAGGGACACCTCGCTGAATTTCCTCAGAGGCAATTACTGCAAAGTTTCTAGGTGGTAATTCCTTCGCCAAGAAAAAAGCAAAAGGTTGTCGGAGCATTCTTGAAATCACAAAAATTAAAAATCTTCCTTCCTCTGCTGCTTTTTGTAATTCAGCAAAGACAGATTCCATCACACGAATTCTGATATCATGTGGCAGGATTATGATATTATTCCCGTCGACCTCATCCCTCACCAAACTTCGGTTCATACGTTCCATTATTCGTGGATCGATCGTTACCACATGCAATTTGCCGTCAGCAGACAGGAAGTCGTTCACAATTTGGCGAGCAATTGCCTGTCTTACTGCTTCAGAAAGGTAAAATGGTTCAATCGACTTCTGAATATTATTGGCTATTGCTTCCATAATTTTCGGAAGATTTTTTATGGAAAGACCCTCTGAAAGTAGGTTTTGCAGAGTTTGTTGGATCACTCCGAGTCTTCCACCTTTATCATAATCCAATTCTTGCACGAGCGTTGGATGTGTTTGGCGAAGATGTTCGAGTAATGCTTTCACTTCCTCTCGACCGAGCAATTGAGAAGCATAGGTCGATATCAATTCTTTTAAATGTGTGATGATGACAGTAGAAGGATCGACAACCGTATAACCTTTGTTTTCAACTTCAGGTCTCGTATTCGGATCAATCCAAATTGCCTTCATACCAAAAGCTGGTTCGGTGAAGTTTTCACCGACTATTCCTTCAAGTTCCCTTTGGGAAGTATTCATCGCCATGAGTCGATCGGCTTTGACAACAGACTGTCCGACAACTACACCATTGATTCGAATTGCATAATTATCATGTGAGATTTCTAGGTTGTCTACGATTCTAATCGCGGGAATTACTAGACCAAAATCAGTTGCGAATTTTTTTCTAGTATTGGCTATCTGTTCTAACAAATGACCACCTGACGAAGCATCTACGAGAGGAAGCAAATCTCTACCCAACTCTACCTGAATTGCCTCGACCGTAATCTCCTTAATATAGTTTTCGGGTTTACGTTCCGCTACCTTCTCCTGTGAGACATTTTCAATTTTTTTAATCTCTTCTTTCGCCACTCTTTCGATAGAATATCCAAGATAGCCTATACCAGCTGATAAAAAGAGAAGGGAAAAGAATGGTAGACCGGGAATCAAACTGGCAAGACCTAAAGCCCCAGCCACCACATACAATGTGCGAGCATTGCCAAACAGTTGATCTTTGATTTCTCTTGTTAGTTTTTTTTCTGAACTTGATCTCGTGACGATAATACCTGTTGCAGTTGTGGACAAAAGACCTGGTATCTGAGAGACGAGTCCATCCCCTATCGTAAACTTACCGTAAGTTTCTATGGCTACTAAAAAAGACTCCCCTCTTATCGTAGAACCTATGATCACACCACCTATCAAGTTGATTGCGGTAATGATTAGTCCAGCTCGAACGTCTCCTTGTACGAATTTGGATGCTCCATCCATAGCCCCATAAAAATTAACTTCTCTTTGAAGCTTATCTCTTTTTGTTTTTGCTTCTTGTTCCGTGATTGCACCACTGTTTAATTCCATATCGATGGACATTTGTTTCTGCGGCAATCCGTCCAATGTAAACCTTGCAGCTACTTCAGAGATTCTCGTCGCACCACGTGTAATTACCATGACCTGAACAATTGTTAAGATGATAAAGATAATAAGACCGACAACATACTTACCCAGTCCAGCTTCTCCACCTACCACGAAAGTTCCAAAAGCTTCTATGACACTCGAGTTCATAGCAGGCCCCTTAGACAAAATTGATCTTGTAGTGGATACGTTCAAAGCTAAACGAAATAAGGTGGTGATTAAGAGTAAACTAGGAAAGATAGAGAATTCACTTGGCTCAGTAACAGATAAGGCTGTGAGGAGGATCAAAAGCCCTAAACCAAGACTGAACACAAGGAGAATATCCAGAATGAATCCTGGGAGAGGGACAATTAACATCCCAAGGATGACTAAAACTCCCACCCCGAGTATTAAATCCGATTGTTTAAGTAAATCTCTGAAATTCATTTTTACCTACTCATCTTCCGTTTGAACTTTTCAAGTGTGACCAGGATCTTCGTTACTGCATCAAAGAACTCTCGAGGTATTTCCCTACCCACTTCTACTTCTTTATAAAGAAGCCTAGCATGTTGGGGGCTCTCGACAATAGGAACATCATTTTCTCGCGCAATCCTTCGTATTTCTAATGCTAGACGATTCTCGCCTTTTGCAATGACTCTCGGTGCTGCATCCCTACCAAATTCATAAGCAAGTGCCACAGAATAATGCGTCGGATTCGTTATCACCACATCCGCTTTGGGAACTTCTCGTAACATATTTCCTTGCATCATATCCCGAGCAAGTTGCATGCGACGGTTCTTTAAAACCGGATCTCCACCGTCATCTTTCATTTCACGTTTCGCTTCGCTAGGTGTTTGTTTTAATGATTCTTCGAACTCAAATTTCTGAAAAAAGAAATCTGCCATAGCAATCGCGAGTAGCAAAATCCCTACTGTCATCATGATTTTAAAACCGGAATAAGAAATTAATGAAATTGATTCCATTACGCCCATATTACCGGTTAAAAGGATTTTCAAAAAATCACCCGAAATCAGAATATAACTTACAAATGCGATCAGTACTACTTTTGCAAGTGACTTCACAAGATTAAACATTGTTTGACGATTTGGCAAAACCCTTTTGAAATTTGGCGTTATACGATCAAAACGAAATGCAAGCGCTTTCGGTGTAAACATGAATCCGACTTGAACAACATTTCCCACGATAGCGAAAACAATCGTAATTGCCAAAATCGGCCACAAAAGATTAAAAAAATCTGTTGCAACCATTCCCATCATGACTCGGAACTCTTCTGCACCAAACCTGTCAAGAGTCACTCCCATTGCCATGTATTTCTTAATAAAAATGGCAGTATTTTTTATGAACTTTTCACCAAAAACATATAATGTGGCTGTTCCACCTAAGAGAACAAGTACGGAAGCAACTTCCGCAGATTTAGGTACATTTCCCTTATCTCGCTCCTCGCGTCTTCTTCTCTCACTGGGGGCTTCTGTTCTACCTTCATCCTCCGCTGCAAATAACTGAAGCTCAATGGCATAATAAGAATTCTTAAAAATCTCATCCAATGTCATTGTTTTGGCCACTCCCGAACAAGTAGAGTTGCTTTATCCAATGAAATTTGAATACCTTGCACCATTTGTGAGCTAATGAAAGTTAAAGTAGCAATTAGTGTTAAAGTTCCAATAAAAACCTTTAACGGGAATGACAATGACATAACATTCATCTGTTGGGCAGCTTTTCCCATTAACCCTTCAGCCAAACTTACTAAAAACAAAATCCCCATCACAGGTAGGGCAATCTTAAAAGCGACAACAAACATCGCTCCAATCGCTTCCTGTAAAATATGAAGGAGCCCTCTGTTCACCTGGGCGGTAAAACTTAATATTTGTATCTTCTCAAAGGAAAATGCGATAGTCTCAATAAGAAATCGATGAGCACCTATCACAAGGAAGATGGCAGTAGCCATTAAGTTTTTAATCGTGCCAATGGCAGGCAGAGAGTTTTGAGTGATAGGATCAAGTATTTCTGTATATCCAAATCCTATCTGGTTGTTAAAAAATTCACCCGCCATCTGGAAAGAAGCAAATACGATAGACACGATGAATCCAATGATGACACCTATCAACAGTTCCGAGATGACAACAATTCCATAGTTAATCATATGGCCTGGAATTTGCGGCATATACCTGGCTACAATTGGATAGACAATCAGAGAAATCATAAAGGAAAAGATCATCTTAAGTGTGAACGAAATTGAATCCGATGAAAAAAATGGCGCGACCAAGAACAAGCCGAGTAATCTGGCTAATACAAAGAGGAAAGATTGAAAATGTTCGAGAAATACTTCCATATCATATCTTTTCTATCATAAAAAAAATCTCTCGAGTGTAATCTGTCATAACTCTAACCATCCAGGCAGAGAAGAATACAATCACGGCAAAAATTGAAACAAGCTTTGGAACAAAGGCAATCGTTGGTTCTTGAATTGAAGTTGTTGTCTGCAAGATACCCACAATGAGACCTACGACAAGTGCTGTAATCAAAATGGGACTTGAAATCTTAAGAGTTACTATGAATGCTTCTCTTATTAAATTGACAACATCAACTTCCGTCATTTGTAACTCCTAACCAACTCGAGTACAAGTAGATTCCATCCATCTATCAAAATAAATAATATTAGCTTTAAAGGAAGAGATATCATCACAGGTGGTAACATCATAAAACCCATTGCGAGTAATGCAGAGGCAACGATGAGATCAATTACGATAAATGGGATAAAGATATATATCCCAATAATAAAAGCCTTCTTTATTTCAGAAAGCATAAAGGCAGGAACGAGAACATACGAAGGCACATCATCAAAAGATTTTACGTTTTGCACTTTTCCGATTCTTAGAAAGAGGGCAACATCTTTGGCTCCATCCTTTCCTAATTGTCGAATCATAAAATCTCTGAGTGGTTTTAAACTTCCGTCTATAAATTCTGATTGATCTATCTTTCCATTTAGATATGGCTGTAATGCTTGATCATTAATTTTACCTATGGTGGGAGCCATGATAAAGAAAGTCACAAACAAAGCAAGCCCCATCATTACCTGGTTAGGAGGTAAATTCTGTAGTGAGAGCGCTCTTCTCACAAAATCAAAAACGATTACAACTTTCGTAAATGATGTCACACTCATAACAATAGCCGGAGCTAGAGAAAGAATAGTGACTAAAAATAATATCATCAGCGATAGGCTAGTTTCCTTTGGACCTTTCGCCTCATTTACATTAAATGATAAATTAGGAATCGGTATTTTGTTTCCTTTCCCTATAGTTGCCTGAGCCAAAAGGTCGCTCGGTAAAAAACTAACAGTCGATAAACTAAAAAAAATGACGAGAAAATAAAGTATGATTTTTTTTTGAGCTAAGTTCAAAGGAAGCTTCATGATGGGCCACCTTCGAGAAGTTCTCTATGTTTTCGGAGCCTTTCCAAACTTTCACGTGCTTTTCGTTGTGCATCTGCATTTAGTTCAGCATCCGAGGATTCCAACATATTCTTGTTGATACGAATTTTTTTGCCTTGGGCCTTGGATTGAAGACTTTCTAACATCGTCTCCAGGAAATTCGGAACGTAAGGATCAGCTTCGGATTTCATTTTATTAATCTCCGACTTTTCATCTGGCGAACTGATCTCGGTGACAAGACTTACTGCACCCTCCGCCACACCCAATACAAGTAGACGATTTCCCACCTCAACGATTTGTAAAGATTGACTGGGGGATAAGGAAAGCGTAGATAACACCTTCATGAATCCTTTTACAGGGTAACGAGATGCTTTCGAAATTTGCATCTTTTGGACCAAAAAATAGCCAGCTGCAACTAATATAGATAACACGAAGAGTATTTTTAACAATATCCATGTTGCCGAAGGTGAGTCTTCCGTTTCCGCATAACGTTCCTGAATCGGGTTCTCTTCTTTTATCTGAGTTTTTTTCTCTTCGTCTGTCGTGGATTCTAATTTAGTTTTGTTATCGGTGATGCCTAATTCTTTCCTAAGTATCTGATCTAGTTCCTTTTGATCAGTCCCAGACTGTGCAGGAAGTCCTGTGCTCATTATCAAAGTAAAAAAAACAAACAGTCCGGTGTACATAAGTACCCCCAATTGTTTCCGATCTTTATTTCGAAATGTGATCATTTTTCGCCTTTAAGTCTGTCTGTTGGGCTTACGATATCAGTTACACGTACACCGAAGTTTTCATCGATGACCACAACTTCACCTTTTGCGATAAGTTTTCCATTTACAAGTAAATCCACAGGCTCACCAGCCAACTTATCCAACTCGATAATCGAACCTTCACCTAATCCAAGTATGTCTTTGATATACATTTTTGTTCTTCCAAGCTCAACAGTAAGAGCCATCTGAACATCCATGAGGAGATTTAGATTCGTTTGACCTGGACCTGCGCCTGCTGTTGCTGTTGCTAGTGACGGGAAATTTACACCTTTGATACCGACAGAACTTTGACCCATTCCCAGGCCCATTCCACCACCTGGCATCGCGACATTCATTCCACCCGCACCAGGTGCTGCTTTTGGCACTCCGCCCTTTTGGATTTCCAAAATGTTTTGGGCCATAGATAGGCTTAAGATATAATAAACTTTAAAAGACCCGACACTGTCTATATTGAGACTTAGGGTAGTCTTCACCAAATTGTTGTCATCTGGTAGCTGTAAATCTCGGGGAGATTCAACCAGAGAAATCTCTGCCGGAGTTCCAGACATAGAACCATTTAGTTTAAAACCAATTTGAGCCGTCACAGTACCGACAATTGGCGAAAGGCTGTCCTTTAATGTTTGGAGTTGAGCGTTATCTAATTGGCCGGGAGGTGTCATTCCGCCCATCATGACTCCGGCAATCTTTGCCGCGTTTTCTTGAGCCATAATCAAACAAACTTTACCAGCTAGCGTGCCACTTAAATTCGAGTATAAACAAACTGTTTTAGAACCAAACTCTTTTTGAATGTCTGCTGCCGAACTAGACTCAGTCGCCGGGTTCATAAAACGCGTGTTTTTTGCTAAAATTGTTCCGAGCGTATTGCCCGCAATTTGAAAGGAGGAACCAACTATATCGGAAATAATGTCACGATCGATCGGAGATAAGGAGTCTCCACCCGAGGGGGAACTCGAGCTTAGCGAAGATAGATCAAATGTATCATCTGCACCCTGTAAAAGTGCGTCTATTTCGTCTTGTGAGAGCGAACCTTCACCCATACCCTATTTCTCCGAGAAAACTTAGAGTAATGTGACATAATGTGAATTTTTCTGTCACCTAGTTTTTTTCTAGTTTGACAAAAAGTGACCTAATTCAATCAAAAGCTGACTCTTTTCCCTCCGAATAGGCGCGTAAGTTGTCGTAGGAGTAAATTCCGGTATTGTGGTAGTCACTCCAGACAATGGAAATCGCATACCTCCCCACTTTCGTCCATGAAATGAGCTGAATCGACTTGATATGGGAAGTCGCAGCCCCCACTTTTCCGCCATGACCTCCACGACAGGTGGCACAGGGGCACTTTTTCCTAAGATCTAACAGATCGTATTTGGAAGTGACCCCATCTTTCCAATGAATGTGTAAAAATGAATCATCGAAGCTGATCTCAGAAACCATGGTGGCTAATTGGGACATGGACATTTAAGGTTTAATCGGCAATTTCGTGAGTTTCTTTTTGAATTGACCGACGGTTGTTCCATATTGAACTTTTTCACCCAGTACAATGTTTGGTGAAAGATCTATGGTATCATTTTCAAAAACCAAAATAACTGTTGATCCCATCTCGAATCGCCCTAACTCGGATCCTTTGTCTATCATGATCGATACGTCTTTGTAATTGTATTCTTTTGAAAAACGAATCCAGTTGTTTGTCACAATTTTATTATCATAAGTAACGCGAATCTTTCCAACATTCGAAGCGCCCACTTTGATTACTGCAATCTTGCCATATTCAGTTTGTAAAAAAGTAATGAGTCTCTCGTTCTTTGGGAACAGACCACGAATGTTCAAAACCGCTAGATCATTGACCGGAAATAATTTTCCAGGCTCATAATAGTAACCGAGAATTTGACCAAAAAAAGGTGAATGAATTCGATGATAATCTTGTGGCGATAGATAGAAAGTGATGTATTTTCCATTGGTAAATGACTTATAATATTTTTCAGATCCGAGAAGTTCTCTCACTGAATAATCAATTCCTTTGGCTTGGATGATGGTGGATTCATTTATATTTCCAAAACTAGTAATTTTGGAATCCGTGGGAGAAACGACTGCGTTTTCCGCCGAATCAATGATTCTAGCTTCGGCTCGAAGAGCTCGTGTAAAAAATTGATTCAAAGATGCGTATTCTTTGATCTCGAGTTCGGCTTCATCCAAATTGATTTTATATGCTTTTGAAAAAGCTTTTAAAATGATAATCATCATGAAACGAGGAAGCTTCAAAGTGGAAAAATAACCAAACAACTTCGAGATTAAGTTTTTCGGTAAAAGAGTAATCACCAAAAGGTAAATATCTTTGATGATCTCGTAACGTGCACCTGACTCAGAAATATATTTTTTTAATTCGAGGTTTGCAGATTTTCCGAGTAAAATCAAAGATACGAGAAGTGGGATAGACGTAATCAGTGCAAGAATATACCCGAATTTCATCGCAAACAAAAAGACGGTTTCTCCATGATTGATATAAAAATAGGCACATGCTAAAATCGTCCCGATAAATAGGATTCGAAAAAAGTTCGCAAACTTCTCTCCGAAAATATAAAATGCACTTTGTTCACCAGTATAAAACCAACCAGCAAGACTGAGAATACCGAAGGCCAGTATTGATGCAAAGAGCATAACACTCGGAAGGTTATCTTTGTTTTCCAAAATACGCGCTGGAAAAGCAAGAACACTTTCCACGTTGACAGCTCCATAGGAATACAACACAAACCCAACCATTGTCGCCATGATAAAACCTTCGAAGAAGGTTGCAAGCATACTCACTAAACCTTGTTTGGCGGCATAGTCAGTCCGAACGACACCAGCCACTCCCGCCGATTTACCCAGACCAGTTTCGGTAGATAAGAAAAAAACTCCAACCGATACGGAAATGGTTCGGAGAATTCCGAAAATACCTCCCCCTTCGATCGCCTGTAAAGAAAAGGCTTGGACAAAAATATCTTTTATATAAGGGAAAAAAGGAGAAAATCCAGAGCCGAATAACGAAAAATATGCGATAATAAAGAGTAGGATTCCCAGAGGTGCGAGGATGGTTGCCGTTTTGCCCACTCGACGAATTCCACCGACCACAATAAATAGAAGTATAACTGCAATCGAGATGGGACCCGACATGCCGGAAAAATTTAACCCTTCTTTGGCGACGAAAGTCAAACTCAAGAAAGGAAAGACTCCACCAAAACTCAGTACAGTCAGGATGGCCGCAAAGGAAAAGGCCACTGCCAACCACTTCGCTCGGAGTGATTTTTCAATGAAGTACATTGGGCCTGCGAGGTATCTGCCACTGGGAAGTTGGTTGCGAAATTTGATCGCGAGAGTGGAAGAAACTAAACGAAGAGGCATAATCAAAAATGTAAATACCCAAATCCAAAAGATAACACCAATCCCACCGTAGGCGACCGCCAGTCCAGTTCCGATGATCGAACCTGTGAGTAGGCTCGACCCAATCCCTGCGAAAAATGCTTGCGAATGAACCAATTGGCCTTTTGAGCCTTTAAAATCCATATTCCCTGTTAGGATTTTCAGAGATAAAAATAAGTACCGGATCTGAGGAAAACCCATACGTACCGTCAAATAAAGACCGGCAATGAGAACTAGATAGAAATACGGACTCAAGACATCAGAGCCAAGGAGGAGGGAGAACTTTGATTCGCTTTGAAAGAATGTTTCCATAGGAGCTGTTCCTTACGAAATTGGATGAAATAGTTATGTCAAGATGTATTGTTTGTAATTTCCTCTTAGTTTTTCTGTTCTTGGCTGGCAAGATATCGGTCTTAAACGCGAGTCCTTGGGAAATCGGACTTCGCTCGGGAACAGGTTTTCGTGTTCCTGGTAGATTTGATTCAAATCTACAAAACTTCTCTTCCAGTTTCAGTCCAGCTGTGTTCTCGGACACAAACTTAAGCGGAGGAAATCAAACTGCAACTTACGAAGGATTAGCTAGAATCCTATTGGATTCAAATTCAAAAATTGGAATCCTTATCGGTAGGCAAGATCTTTCCAAATTAAATTTAACAGAAGTTAGTAGTGATTTTTATATAACTAGATTGCAATCGGAAATTTTTTCCTATCATATTATGGGGACCTATCACTTTGTCACCGAGTTATCCAGGAATTGGGAGTGGGAGAATGGACTTGGTATGGGTTTTACTTCTGCAGATTGGCAAATCCGTGGATTCAGTATCGGTGGCATTGATAACACTTCCTATTTCCAGCAAAGAGGGAACTTCCGTGGCAATGGATTGGCCTTTCGAGCAGAATCAAACATCAATCGCCGGTTAGGTGATAACAATTACTTTCAGATTGGAGTCGGTTATCATCACATTGCCATCAGCAATTTTTCAGGAAACTACAATGGGGAATCTTCCAGTATTTACCTTAGCACAAACGGGAAAGTTGGCGTTTTTGACAATACGAGAGTCTTTGATGTAAACGTTAGCACCTCTCAATTCCTTAGACAGTTAGATCTGAACTCTGGTTCTTGGAATCTCTATTTTTCAGTTATGCACAGGTTTTTAGATTGACATTGGCCATATTGCACTATGATTCTGGAGAAAGATTCCTATGAAACCCCCAAAAATCATTACGATCGGGATCAAAGAGCTAGCACACCAAAAGGTGATACTTGCCGCTTGGTATAATTTCCTAAAAGAAAGTTTTGACTCTAAAAAACTCACAAGTGATGAATTCACTGAATATCTTAAAGCTCATGTCATGTACGATCTCGACAAAGATCAAATTGAACTGATGTTGAGCGGCTCCGAACCTCTGTTAGAGGAATTCAAAAAATCTATTTTCGGATGAATCTTCAAATCTTTGGCACGAAGAAGTGTAAAGATAGCAAAAAGGCTCAGCTTTATTTTCAGGAACGTAGAATTCCGTTTCAATTCATCAATCTAGCAGAAAAAGAAATGAGTAAAGGGGAATTACGGGCAATTCTCGGAGGATCCATCACCTTAGATTCCCTCATCGATACAGAGTCAAAAGTTTACGAAGACAAAAATCTGAAATATATGGTTTACGACAAAGAAGAAACTCTCCTCGCAAACCCTCTACTCTTCAAAACTCCGATCGTGCGAGATGGGAAAAAAGCAACAATTGGCTATGTACCAGAAAAATGGAAGTTATGGATCGATGAGTCTAAGAAATAGACATGATTGAAACCAGAGCAGAGAGCATCATCCACAGACCGATTGATATCGTTTTTGAATACCTCTATACATTGGAAAATCAAACTGAGTACAACACGAGCATCAAAAGTGCCATAAAAAACCCAGAGATACCGGGTAACCTCCCTACATATACCATTGAAATAAACCTAGCATTATTTCAACTAACAGAAAAATACTGTGTCAAAGAAGTTTATGTGAATCAATTCTTCATTGCTCACTGTGACCATACACTTCTCTCTTTTGAAGATCGATACGAATTCAAAGAAGAAGAAAACGGTTCTACACTTGTAAAAATATACGACCGCATGGAATTGAAAGGTCTACTTCGCTGGAGTGAAGGTTTCATTAAAAACAATCTTGCAACCCAAATGAAGGAGAACCTAGAACGTGTGAAACGAAATATCGAAACCCGAATTTAATTTCCTTTTTTCTGCTTCTGAAAGTTTTTCGCGATTTCTGGTAAAATTCCGAGTGAGGAGTGGATTCTGTGCATCTCGAGTGCAGGTCGTGCCGGTATGCCAAAATATGCAGTCTTTTCTCTTGAATCTTCTGTGAGACCTGATAACCCCATAAGAATAGATCCCTTTTTCATTGTTAAATGTTCTGCGACAGCTGATTGACCTGCAAGTATACAACCATCTTCCAACGTGACCGAGCCAGCAAGCACAGTCGCACCCGCAATATAAACATAATTTCCCACGCGACAATTGTGACCAATGTGCACATGATCGTCAAACTTAGTGAAGTTGCCGATTGTAGTTTCCTCCAGTGCAGCTCTATCGACCGTACAATTGGCACCCATTTCGACATCGTCACCGATTACCACATTTCCAATTTGAGGAACTTTGTATCGAACTCCTTCGAAATCATAAAATCCGAAACCATCGGCACCGATCACTGTGTTCGAATGAATCAGATTATTTTTTCCCAGTTTACAGTTATAATAAATAACGACACCGGCACGTAACTCGGTATTCTCACCAATTTCAACACCAGACTCGAGCACAACATTTGGATAAAGAATACAACCATCTCCCACCTTCACATTTGATTGAATCACAACATTTTCCATAATGGTAACATTGTTTCCGATTCTAGCAGTTGGGTGAATGACTGCTCTCTCAGAGATTTTTTTCTCAAAAATTGGTTTTTTTTCAAACTGCTGAACTGCCAATATGAATTTCACTTTGGAAGAATTTTCAGGCACAATGATCGCATTCGGAAAGAGATCAGCTAAGCTAGCGATCGTTAGAGCAATCCGGACATCTTTATGTTTTTTATGTTTTGCTGTATATTTTTTGGATGCGATATAATAAAGTGCATTGGGATCCACCTCGGAATGGTGTTCTAAATCTTTTATGCTGACGATCTCTAGATCCCCATCTCCCTTCCATTCCCCACCGAGTAAATTTGCCAAATTACGTAGATTCATCATTCGATCTCCTTCAAGAGACATATTTAGTAGACATTTTTTTTCTAACGCGTTAGTTGTGCAATGGGAATATCCGAAAATAAGAAAGTGAGATTCCCAAGCAGCCCTGTATCATTTTTCATTCTGTTCCTCATTGGCTTAATTTACGCCGTTAGTTATATCTCGCCCGTGCTCTATTCTCAGGGATTAGACGAAGAAGTGAATCGAAAGACAAAAGTGAATGAGATGGCGCGGGAAGGGATGATTTATTTTAGTAAAAAGTCATATAAAATAAACACTCCGGATTTGCTCGTATTACAAAAAGTTGCCGAACACTTACTCTACCATCCAGATACAATTATCTATCTCCGAGCTCATTCTTGGGATGGTGGTTCCGAAAAAGAAGAAATTGCTCTCAGTGAAAAAAGATCACTCGAGGTGGAGAGATTCTTAACTTTACATGGAGTCAAGGAAAGCAGAATTCACCGACTCTTTTACGGGAACTTACGTCCATTAGACCATGCGCTAACTTCCACTGATCAATCCATCCAAAGAAGAGTGGAGTACCAGATCATCACTGAATGAATTTTTTATCTTTCATTTTAAGATAATCCGAATAGGTATCCACATCATTCAATTCGGGCAAAAGATGATGACTGAGATTTTTTTGCTTTATCTTTTGTAAAGTCTGCTCAAAAACAGAGTTTGTACTCCAAGGAATATCTTGAAATAAATTCGGTATCAAATTTTTCATTCCCAATAGATAGTAACCTCCGTCGACAGCTGGTCCGATCACAATCTCTCTGGATTGAAGGGCAGAAAACGCAGCGGAGAGTAAATTCTCATCTAACTCCGCACAGTCAGTTCCGATAATACAGACAAACGGATACGAGGCTAGGACTTCCTCAAACGCACACTTCATTTTCAATCCGAGATCACCTACTGCTTGGTTTTTATTAATAAATTCTTTTTCATTGAATACGTTGTTAGATGGTATACCTCCATCCCAAAATACAAATTTTTTGACAGCAAGTTTAGAGGTATAAGAATGAACGACAGCCAAAAGTTGCAGATAAACATCCAATGCTTTTTCCTCACCCATTTTTACAGCTAGTCGTGTCTTTACTTTTCCAATCATGGGATTTTTTGCAAAAATGATAAGGGCTTCTTTTTCCATACGTAAACTCCCAGAACTAATATTTCCAAAATTCCGAATCCTATGGTAAACAAAGGGCCAGAGATTCCATAAGATAGATATGATATTGCTGAAAAGATGCTCAAAATGATACTGAGTTGTGTATGATATTGGAAATAAAAAGACAAACCGACGAATGGAATAATATACCAACTATGAACAACAGGCGAAACAAGTAAAAAAACAAGTAGTCCGATCATTACGATTACTTCGGAAGTAATCTCAAATTGAATCAACAAAACAAGATAAAACATTCCCCCCAGCAGCATTGAAATCGAGCCCGATAAATATAAGTAATTGGGAAATGGCATTAGGCATAAATAGATGATTTGTTCAAAAAGAGAATGAAACCGAAATGAGTGAAAAAAAAGGCCTATCCCACTTTCCAATTGTGTGTGAACGTTTGCAAAAACAGTAAAAGATAAAATCAATATTGAAAAAATAACAAACATAACATTGATTAATCGGATTTTTATATTTTTCTCTTTCAGAATGACGGGGAAGATCAAAATAAAGTTTAATTTTATTTGTAGAATCAGTGCATAAAAAAAACCAGAGAGATAGGATTGATTCCGTCCATCTTTGCGAAGGAAAAGAAGGAGTAACAATAGCACGATAACTTCAAAATGAATCTGTGAAGCCGTTTCTAAGATGAGGATCGGATTTCCTGCATAGATCCAAAAAGTTTCAATCGATGTCTTACTTTTTTTAAAGAGATACAAACAGAAGATATCAAATCCTAGTAAAATCAATTGTAAACACGCTACCTGAAAGAATAAATTTTTGATCCCAATTAACCAAGGGATCAAAAATAAAAACTGCAATGCAAATGGGTAAACTGAAAAATACTCTTTGCTATTCAGATGATCAAAAATAAAAAGAATTTCTTCCTGCTGTACGAAATGTGCTGTTTTCCAGATTACTGGGGTTAGTTCGTATGGTGAGTGGCCTTCCGAGACAAGAAATCCGTCCCATAAAAAACGATAAAAATCATCCGAAAAAATGGGAAGAGTAAAAATTACACCAATTCTTAACAGAATGCCCACATAAAATATCTTATTTCTTGATTGCTCCCTTGAGAGTTTCGCGAGTACGAAATAAAAGCAATAAGCCGCACAAAAAAAAGCGAGTATCAAAACCCAGTTATTTCGTTCTAGACTTCGAATCGCTATACTAAAAAAAACAAAATAAATCAAAGAGAGAAGTGAAAACATTTTTGTTTTAAAATTTAGGAAAAAGAGTTAGTTTAAAGAAAGTATATAGTATTTTGATTCCGACACGAATCGCCATTCGAAACGTACCAGAAATTTTCGATACTCCATGTTTTCTTTTTCGATATTTGACAGGGATTTCAACGATGAGGAGGTCATTTTGGATGGCCCGAATCTGCATTTCAATATTCCAACCCCAAGTTTTATCTTTTAATTTCATTTTCAATAAAGACTGATATCGTATGAGTCTAAGCGGTCCTAAGTCCGTAAAAGACAATCGGTAGAAAACGAAAATCAGAAAACAAGTCAACCAGTTGCCAAATGTTTGGATAGGAGACATCGAACCTTTTTCCCTCTCACCAATCGTCCTCGAACCAATCACCAGATCAGAATTTGTGTCTAGAAAACATTTTAAAAGTCTTAATAGATCCTCGGGGTCATCGGATCCATCCGCATCCATTATCATGATCCATTCCGGTTGTTTATCAATCGAATTTAATCCAGCAAGACATGCATTTCCATATCCTAACATCGGTTCATCTATTACATTAATGCCCTTCTCGATGGCAATACGAGATGTATTGTCTGTAGACCCGTTGTTTACAAGAATGATTTGGTCAATTCGGAATGTTTTTAAGTTAATGATTCCGTCGATTACTTCTGCTACATTTTTTTCTTCATTGTGCGCAGGTATGAGAATGTACCCCTTACTCTCCACGTCGATTCTCATTCAATCGAAAAAGCTCTTTTAAAGAAGTATTAACAATCTGCTCATTTAAAAAATCGATTTTCGATTCCAGAACAATAGAACTGTGCGGGTACAATTCCCTTATATTTTCGATTTTTTCTTTGTAAATCAATTCAGCAGAAGTTACATTTTTGGCCATATAATCTGAATTGGACTCTTTCAGTTTTACGTGATAGATTCGAAATATAGCATAACGTATGTTCCCCTTAGGAAGATTTTCTTTCCACGTCCTGGTTTCTTTGGGTCTCATTCGATTTTCAGAAATTAACTCTGCTTTCGGGTTCCATCTCCAATTCTGACCAATGATGGTCATACGCTTGTCCATGAGTCTGCCGACAGAATCAAAAAAATGAAGCTCTAGTCGTAAAAATCTTTCTGGATCTCCTGAAGGTACATAATGTCCTGCGTTCTGATTTTGATAGGTAACTGAGATATGTGAATCTTTTGAGATTTCCCAGTGTTTTAGAACTACGCCAGGTTGGTAACCACCTGGTAACTGCGAAGAATAAAGTGAGAATTCTTTTGGAACGCCTCCGCCGATAAATGCATGTTTGTGCGAAACACGAATTGGTTTTTTGAGCGCTGAGGTTACAAAACTTCGATTAATTTCGGGAAGGTGACAAGAAACACAATCTTTCCCTGGGAAATGAACTTCGGCCTCTTTCAATTCCTTCCCTGTTTGAAAATAACAGACTAAGGAGTGGCTCAAATTGTAAGTTTCATTGTGACAATCAAAACATCTTTTCCTTAAAGCTTCTGGATCAATTTTGATTGGATGTGGAGGATTTGTCTGGCCACTGGCTCCAAGAACATATGATTTTCCATTTTCATCTGCACGCACATGACATGTAGCGCACGTTACAGCTTCTTCTTTCATTTTTTGATCAAATCCAGGATTCATTGTCTCTATAGGACGATTGTAATCTCCATGACTTAAATTTTCTATGACTGTTTCCCTTTGATTTTGTATCGGTATATGACAATTCAAACAGATCCATTTGGGTTGGCCGGGCTTACTTAACTCTGCCTGAAATTGTAAATCGGAAAGCGCGTGTGCATGAGTGGATGTTTTCCACTCCGCATAGATCTCAGAATGGCACTTCCCACAATTTTCTGCACGAGGAGCACCCACACCATCTAACGGTAAAAGTTGAGCAATGGGTTTACTCCAGACTTTCCCCTTAAATACTCTCTCAATAGGTACGGGATAGATCGAATATTTATACCAAAGGCAGTAGAAGATGCCAATAACGAGGAATAAACTAAGTAGGAAAAAACCCTTACGTAAATTCACTTTTTTCCTTTAAGGAGTGGATAAGATTGATCATCTTTCGATGCCCATTCCCACATAGAGCCTGAATAATTTTGCGCCTGGAAACCGTAGGATAACAAAACAGACGTTGTGAAGGCCGATCGAACTCCTCCTGTACAATAAGAAACAATCATATTCTTCATAGAAATATTCTTTTCGGACAACAGAGCAGTGATTTCCTTTTTGGATTTTATAAAACCATCTTCATCGATAAATTCTTTATAATAGATCCATTTTGCTCCGGGGATATGACCACCTCGAGTTTCACCATAAGGTGTTGCGCCATTAAATTCTCTTTCTTCTCGGACATCAAGAACGGAAATTTGATCTTTCGATTTTTGAAGAGAACCTCGCAGAGTTTCCACCTCTATATCCAACGAATGTTGATTCGATTTTTCAGCATTGATATTACTTATCTCCACTTGAGTGGTGACCGGCTTTTTTTGTTTCGATTGTTCTAAAAATTTAGTCACACCTCCATCAATGATATAAGAATTTATGAAATTAGCCGATCTCAAAGTCCATACAATTCGGCCCTCTTCTCCCCATCCAGCCAAAGGATCTCCCGCGACAAGTATTACATCATTTTTCAGAACCCCAAGAGAAAGGATCTTTTTCTCCAAAACTTCTTTCGATAGAAGTTTGCCCTTAAACGGGCGTGAGGTGGCTGAAAATTCCTCCCAGGATATATTTTTAGCATTGGGCAAAGATCTAAAAATTCGATCGTAAGATGCTCGTGCATCAAATAGATAAGCGCCTTTCTCACGTAAGGAAAGTGCTTGGGAGGGAGAAACGAACCAAGATTGAGAGAGGTTCCAATTTTTTTCGCTCGAAGGATGGCTCGTGAGTTGGCCAGAAAAAGCGACCAAAAGACAAAACAAAAAGGCCAGGATGCCGTAAGACTGAATGAGATAGGAAATTAATTTGCGAGCCATCGTTCCTCCAAATCGATCAAAAAGTTCAAAAATCCGATCTGATCTCCAATTTAGACAGTATAATGTCAATAAATCAAACTTTTCCTCTGCAAAAACGAATTTTTCTTGCGAAGTAGATCAAAATTTTCAGTCTGATGCATAAGAGGTTATTATGAAACTCGGTGATTACCCAGATGTTGTAAATGAAAATGTGACTAGAATTGTTGCATCAACGGTAGTAGTGCTCGGACTCATCAGCATTTTCCTTCCTAATCCTTCTTCTTTAGCCATTCTACTCTATGGATTCACTGCTAGGGTCAGTTACGGTCCGAGGTTCGAACCATTTGCCTTTTTCACGTCTCGCTATCTCGTTCCAAAATTGGGAATTCCATTTAAACCGACTGCCGGACCCCCCAAAAGATTTGCTCAATTGGTCGGATTCGGTTTTTCGATCACGTCAATCGTATTATTTATATTAGGTGAATGGACTGCATATAAGGTCGTGTTAGGTATACTTGTTTTTTTTGCTTCCTTAGAATCCTTTGTAGGATGGTGTGCGGGATGTTTCTTTTTTGCCATTCTCATGCGTTTAGGAATCATTCCTGAAGATGTTTGCGAGAAGTGTAACAATCTAAATTTTAATAAATAATTCGGTGTTGGCAAGTCGATATTGATTTATTTTGAATTTGCCAGTGCCTGCTCAATTTCGGCAATAATATCATCAATGTGTTCGAGACCTACAGAGATTCGAATCAAACCAGGTAATATTCCGACGGCCAAACGTTCTTCTTCTTGGAGTTTTGCATGAGTCGTCGATGCGGGATGAGTCGCTGTTGTTCGAGAGTCACCAAGATTGGCAGTGAGTGAAAACCATTTTAAAGCATCCAAAAATTTACGTCCCCGCGCGACTCCACCTTTTACCACAAAACTCAACACTCCCCCACCTAACTTCATTTGCTTTTTGGCCAAAGCATACTGAGGATGTGAAGGTAAAAAAGGATACTTTACAATTTCTATTTCAGCATGTTTTTCTAAATATTCTGCTAAAGCTAAAGCATTCGAGGAATGTCTTTCCATCCGGATCGATAAAGTCTCTAAACTTTTAGAAATGATCCATGCATTCATAGGAGAAAGAGAAGGCCCAGTAGCGCGAGCAATGAAACGAATTTCTTTGATGAGATCCTTTCGACCAAGTACAGCACCGGCAATAACTCTTCCTTGCCCATCTAAAAATTTAGTTCCTGAGTGAACGACTAAATCAGCACCCCACTCTGCTGGTCTTTGGATATAAGGCGTACAAAAACAATTATCCACGATTAAAATTAAATTCCTTTGCTTACAAAAAGTGGATATCCAACTCAAATCAATGATATCAAGTGCAGGATTTGAAGGTGTTTCAATAAAAACAATTTTCGTATTGGGCTTCACTCCCTCTTCCCATTCTTTGATATTACCAATGTCAGCATAAGAATGCGTAATATTAAACCTCGAAAATATTTGTGTCAAAACAGTATGGGTAGACCCAAAAATGGAGCGTGATGCTAATACATGATCACCTGACTTTAATAAGGCGAACATGGAATTAAAAACCGCAGCCATTCCGGATGCAAACGGAACTCCGTCCTCCGTTTTTTCCATTCGGGCTAACTTATCCATCAATTCTGTAGTATTCGGGTTCGAAAATCGGGAATACATATTCCCTTGCACTTCGTCCGCGAAAATAGCTCTTGCATGTTCTGCATCATCGAAAATAAAACTGGAAGTTAAAAAAAGTGGAGTGGAATGCTCATTTTGAGCAGTTCTTGGTGTTTGGATGCGAATGGCGTCGGTTTCAAAATTATCAAACATAACTTTTCCAGAGTGGAAAAACAAGAACAGAAGGCATCATTTTTTTGGAGGAATATCCGCTATGACATCGCTTTTTGATTAGTTTAGCAGAGGAAATCGGGAAAAAATAACAGTTCCAAGCCTGAAATTCAATGTTTCAGTCAATTTTAAGGATTTCCCCATCTTGCAAATGAACTCTTTTTTTAGCCGCATTTGCATAATCCATATCGTGTGTGACAAATAAAATGGTAGTGCCTTCCTCCTTATTGATCTTTTTAAAAATTTCTATCACCTTATCTCCGTTTGCCGTATCTAAATTTCCAGTGGGTTCATCAGCAAAAATAAACTTTGGTTTTTGTATCAGAGCCCTTGCAATGGCGACTCTTTGCTGTTCACCTCCTGACATCTGGCTAGGAAACTTATCAGTACAATGAGTAAGCGAAAATTCATTCAGAAGATGTCTCGCATACTCGCCTGCTTCTTTTAAACGATTTTCTTTTCTCGCAGGCATAGTCACATTCTCGAAAGCAGTGAGCTCAGGTAAAAGATAATGAAATTGAAAAACAAAACCTATGCTCTTATTTCGCATCTTATGGATTGTTTTGTCGTCCGTTGTGGATAAGTCATGTCCATCAAGAAATACTTTCCCAGAAGTTGGATTATCAAGACCACTGATAATATAAAGCAAAGTCGATTTTCCAGATCCAGACTTTCCGATTAATGCAACAAACTCACCTAACGCAACCTCTAATGAAATGTTCTTTATTATCTCACTCGGAGGATCACCGAAGGATTTTATAATGTTTTGTGCAAGGATACCATCTTTTATCATGCTGCACCTCGAATGATCTCTACAGGAGATAAATGGCTTGCCATACGAGCCGGAATAAAACTGGCGACTGTTGCACTAATCATAGCTATAAAAAATGCTTTAACATAGATTATCGTGTCCCAAGAAATTTGCATCGTTCGGATTACAGCCTTTACATTCCCCTTGGATGATCCCAATGGTATCCCTTCTATCATATAACATCCGAATGCGCCGACAAAAATACCAAGAATAGCGCCAACTAATCCTAAAATCACACCTTGGATTAGAAAAAGTATGATTGTATCTCTGCCATCAAATCCAATTGATCTTAATATCGCTACTTCCTTCTTTTTCTGATTTACCACCATATTTAGAATATTATAAATTCCAAAAGCGACGACGAGGATAATCGTAAATGTTGTAGAATTTCGAACGATGTCTTGGGTTTTGAAAACCGACAAAATGCTCTCATTCGCCTGGTCCCAACTTTCCACTTTATCTCTGCTGTAATACGCCCATTCATCCGCGATCGATGCAGCCTCGCGAATATTTATGATCTTCACTATAATCTGAGAAATTTCTCCGCTCGAATTTGTTATATTCTGAACAGTTGAAAGTGTGCCATAGGAAGAAACATCGTCAATGAGGCGATTTCCTGTCCTTAACACACCTATCACTTTTAACGGCGATGCGTTCCCGGAAGAAGTAAGGACTTGTATCGTATCACCTACTTTGGCTCCTAATTTTGTGAGAATTCCATCACCTAATATCCCTAAGGAGCCACCTTCATTTAAATCTTTTAATTTTACGTCAAAGACGTATGTCTCGAGATTCGTTACTTTGCCTTGTCGAACTGGATCAATTCCGACAAATCTCGCTGGAGCGGTTGTTTTGCCATTGATAAAAATAACTTCTCGCATAAGCTGAGGCGAGTAAGCCAAAACTCTTTCATCTCGACTCAGTCGATCAAGCCATCCTTTCACGTTTGTCAGTCGTGAGTTATCTGTTCTACCTGATGGTGGAGACAACCATCGCACAGTGGCTCCGTCGAAAAAAACATCTTCAAAAGTTTGTTCCGAAATGATCTCGTCTCTAGGAGATATCTTGATCTGACCATCAGAATTTACTAGCTGTTCCATAATGACTGTTTGAAATCCAAGCATGATTCCTGAAAACATTACATATCCTGCAGTTCCGAGTAAAATCCCAATCACTGTCAAGATTGTTTGCTGTGGTCGCGAGATAATTTGTCTGATTGCTAAAAAAAACATATTATTTCGTATTCACAAAAACTTCATCATTTTCTTTCAGATCGCCCTCAATCAACTCACCAAACTCCGAGTTTATGGCACCTAACTTAATATCAATTTTTTCCTTTTTGCCATTGCGAATTCTTATTATTTTTCCTTTGTCTGCGGCGACAAGAGGAACAAGAATTACATTATCTTTCTTACTAACTTCAATTGCTACATCCGTGGTCATCTGCGCTAAAATTCCCTCGGGGAGTTTCGGAGTTTTTATTCTCACGATAAATTGACCATGAGATGGATAAATTCTTTCAACTTCCCCATTGTATACGTGTCCACGGATGGATTCAAAACTGAGTTGAACGGTTTGTTTTGCTTTCACTCGTAGTGCAGATTCCTGATCTAAGGAAACTAGAATGTAAGCATTTCTCATATCAATGAGTTCTAGTATAGGAGTTCCTGGCATAGCGATTTCGTTTTTGGATAATGTTAGATTCGTAATCGTCCCCGAAAATGGTGCCTTGAATACCAGTCCTGAATCGATACTCAAAAGTGGATCACCTTTCGCCACCGACTGGCCTTCCTCTATAAATAAATTTCGGATTGATGCTGCGATTCCAAATTTCAATAAATAAACTTGTTCTGGTTTTACTGTTCCGAGTGCGTAGACTGCTTCAACAATCGATCCTTTCTTTATTATTAAAATTTCTTTGTTAGACGGCTTTAGGACCAGGAATAGAAGAATAGCGAAAATGATGAATCCGATTCCAATTGCAATGTATTTTTTTTTCTGGTTCATAAATCTAGTCTATTTCAAACCTACGAATCATGGCGATTAGATTTCACATTAATTACTTGTCAAAGGAATGATATTTATCATAATCTTTCGTTATGAATCAATCAAACGAGTCTGTTACTCGAGGAAATGGAAGAGACATTTTACTCCAAGCCTTTCATTGGAATCTCGTAAAAAGTCATGGTACTGGAACGCTAGATAGTCAGAACGAATCTTGGTATAAAATCTTGACAAACATGGCCAAGGTAGTAGGAGATTTAGGTGCGACCATAATTTACTTGCCACCGCCATGGATCGATGATTCCAAATGGGAAAAAGAGGATAAACATGGTGGAGGTGAGGGTTACTTCTGGCGTGACTTCGACTTAAATTCTCGTTATGGCAAAAAATCAGAACTCATCGAATTGGTTCGAGTTTATCACTCACATAACATAAAAGTGATCGTAGATATTGTCTTAAACCATCGTGACCGTTTTCGCATGCAAAAAGACATTTGGAATTTTCCGGGGCCGGCTTGGAGAGCAGACGGAACAGATACAGGAGGTGCTTTTTTTGACGGAAGTTGTGACTTAAAACTAGATCGTCCAGAGGTTTACGAACGATTCAAACACGCGTTAAACGAATTACTGGATGACTGCCACGTAGATGGTTGGAGATGGGATTTTGTTTGGGGTTATCACCCGAAGGACGTATTTAATCTCATCAAAGATACACAAAAAAATGAATATTTTTCGGTTGGAGAGTATTGGCAAGCTGCAAGTGTAAAGGACGATCCAATGTTTCAACGTTATGGTTCAAGCGAAAGATCACGTATCGTTGGTTGGGCGAAAGAATCCGGATGTTGTGTCTTTGATATGATATTAAAAAAGGAAATCAATTCGAGTAATGCGAACAACTTAAAGTATGGTTTAAACTTGCACGCAGATCCGATTGTACGTTCCTCCATTGCAACACTTGTTGAAAATCACGATACGGGTGCCTCCCCGTTTTCTGCTTCGAACGGATGGGGACAAAAGGTTTGGGAATGTCCTCCGCATTTCAAATCCAGAGCCTATGCCTTTATTCTTTCAACACCGGGAACCCCCTGCATCTATTGGCCAGATTATTTCGACTGGGGGCTAACAGAAATTAAAGAACTCGTAGCAGCACGCAAAAAAGCTGGTATTACCTCGAGTTCACAATGGACTGATTTAAGCGAAAAATTTGGCGGATTCGCAGCCTTCATTCAAAATGAACGGGGAGAGGATTCACTAGCGGTTTCCATAGACTCACATTTTCATGACCCTGGTAGTGATTGGAAGATTGCAGCCGAAAAAAAGGGTGAATGGTGTGTCTGGACAAAAGAATAGCGTCAGCGGGAGCGAAGGGAAAAGATCATTTCCGATTCTTTCCCTTCTACTTTTACGACGTCTATCGGGAAAACATCTAGAAATTGACCTGACTGAAGAAGAGAATAATCAAAGTTATTTTCCAATCTTCCCTTAAGATAGTTTGATGTCACAAGCCGCCCATCATTTTCGAGAATCGCTTCCTGTAGGATTCCAATTTGAGTTTTTGCGTAACTTTCGTTTAAATCTGAACTCAATGACATCAATTCTAGCACACGTTTTTTTTTGATGTCACCCGGTACAGGATCACCGATACCTTCAGCAGAAGTTCCCTTTCGCACCGAGTAGGGGAAGGCATGAATTTTAGCAAATCCAAGTTCGACGATCATGGATTTTGTTTCTTCAAATTCAATCTCAGTTTCATTCGGAAATCCAACGATTGCATCGGTTCCTAAAAACAAACCAGGTAATTTAAATTTTGCTCTTTCTACTCTTAACCTAAAAGAATCCGGGTGATAGGTTCTTTTCATGGCGCGTAAAACTGACCGACTTCCACTCTGAATGGGGATATGTAAAAATTTACAAAACCGAGGGTGAGTCATCAAGTCTAACAATCCGTCTCCCACATCTGGCGGCTCAATAGACGACAATCGTAATCTAGAATATTCTAATATTTTCAGAATAGATTCGATGAGAGTTAAAAAACCCTTATCGCCGTCTTCCATCCTATACCATCCGAGGTTTACTCCTGTTAACTGAATCTCTCCCACGCCATGATCTTGCAAAAAGCGAACCTGGTCCAAAACATCATCAAATTTGCGACTAACACCAAGCCCTCGAGCAGAAGGAATTTTACAATAAGAACACTTCCGATTACATCCATCTTGAATTTTTAAATAAGCACGCGTATGCCCTTCAGGGAGAACATCCGAATAGGAAAATCGATCTAATGACTTCTCTATTTTTTGCGCATGTCCTTCCCAATCTTCTAATATCTTATAGGGAAGAGTACTTTTTTCATTGTTACCATAAACTGCGGTTACACCTGGGATTGCGGAAATAACTTCTTTGTCTGTCTCCGCATAACATCCAGTCACAAAAACTTTTGCCCCAGGGTTCGATCTAATTGCATTGCGGATGATATTTCGATTTTTAACATCCGCTTTATTTGTTACCGTACAGGTATTCACAACAATGTAATTTGCGTTTTCATCAGTTTGTGCTAAGGAAAAACCTTTTTCTTTTAATACGGAATATAACCCGTCTGTCTCAAAAAAATTGAGTCTACAACCGAGTGTGTGAAATTTGATTTTCAAGCCGAAGGAATGGCGCTGATACGGCGACTATTTTCCTTAATTGATGTTTGGTTCGGATTTAGATTTTCTGCTCTTTGAATACAAAGCCTCGCCTCCTCCAGATAATTCACAGCGTCTTTCTTTTTTCCAAGTTTGATATTTTGATAGTACATGGCTTCTTGAACGAGTGCTAAATTGTTCCAAACACTCGGTGATTTTTCGTTAATAGACGATGCCCATCGTAGACTCACATCCGCCTTTTCATAACTCTTCATCGAGTAGTAAATCTTACCCTCGAGTTCCAAAAATCTTACATCATTCGGGTGATTGGCTTTCGCCTTTTCAATTTGAGAAAGAGCCACTTTATCGGCCCCTCGACTAGCGAGTGCTAAAGCATAGAAATACCTGATTTCGGCATTGGAAGAATAGAGCGGAACGAATTTTTCGCAGAGTTCTATGACTGCTTTCCATTTTTTAAAATGTGCTAGGATTCCCAGCATATCGCGCGCAAGATTTTCGTCATCGGATTTTCGTTTTCTAGCTTCCTGAATGGAAGAGTATGCATTCTCAAAATCGCCAAGTTTGTCATAATTATAAGCAAGAAGCGCATAACTTTCATATGTCGCCTTACCTTCAGTGAGCAATATTTTTAAAAGCTCCACTGACTTTGTATAGTTTTTTAATTTGTACTCTTCGACTGCTTGAAAGTAGGAAGAACCAGAGACTGGAGTTTTATCATCTGCAAAAATTTGAAGATGGACTAGGGAAAAAAGTAAGACAAAAGCCGTTTTCATTTTCAGTTTCATATTCAATCCGAGGGAACGCCGACCCAGTTTAAATTTACCTGATCAATACGCGAATGATAAGGTTCAATGGGGTCTATGTATATGAAAACGCTTCCCCCCTGGGAAAGCAAGAAATGTTCTATATGCTCTTCGGTAATGTATTCCTGGTCATTCATAAACAAAATGGGGGTCTGGTTTTCACCGAGGTGCAGATGGAACTCGCTGGCTGGGATAAAATCGGAAATGTTTAAATAACCCGCCCCGTAATAAAGGCCGGACTGAAAGTAGTATTTATAGTGCACCTTTACTTCTGGAAGGACCAGATTGGGTTGAATGATCCCAATCTGGATTTTTTCAATCGAGGCTACCGTCCTGATCTTTCTTAGCTGAAACCAGATTTTCCTGATAAAAAAATAGGAAAATAGGAACAGCAATGGGATCAGGATTGCCATTACATCAAACGAGCGCTAGGTCTCTCTCCTCTTCGTTTGGTGAAGAATCGTCATCATTTTTAACCGGTTCTTTGTAATCTGTCCACGGGCTTTCTGTGAATGACAATTTTCCATCAACAAGATCAACAGCGATTTTCGTCGGATTTTCATAAACACCTTTTAACGATTGAACTGCCATATAATCTTCTAGTTCTCTCTGGAAAACCCTACGCAACGGTCGGGCTCCGTAGTTTTGATCATAACCCACAGTGGCAAAATGTTCTTTAGCGGCTCCCGTGAGTTCCACATGAACTTTCTTTTCCGTAAGTCTCTTGTTAAAATCCTTTAACATGATGTCTACGATGAGCACGATCTCTTCTTTTTTAAGAGGGGCAAAGTAAACTACCTCATCAACGCGGTTTAGAAACTCCGGATTAAAGTGTTTCTTTAGTTGTTCACGGGCTTGGTCGGCTTTGTATTGTTCTCTTTCTTCTTCAAAATCTTCGAAACCCAATCTTCCACCTTTGGAAATCTCTTTGGCAGCAATATTTGAAGTCATAATGATGATCGTATCACGGAAGTTAACTTTTCTACCTTTTGTATCCGTTAAATTCCCTTCTTCCATAATCTGGAGAAGAATATTAAATAGATCATGGTGCGCTTTTTCTATCTCATCGAGCAACACAAGACTATACGGACGTCGTCTTACAAATTCTGTCAATTGACCGCCATCGTCATATCCTACGTATCCTGGAGGTGCTCCAATCAATCTGGACACTGCGTGCGGTTCCATGTACTCAGACATATCGATACGTAGCATGGAATCTTGGGAGCCGAACAACTGTTCCGCTAGAGCCTTTGCGAGTTCCGTTTTACCAACACCAGTAGGACCAAGAAAAATAAATGATCCCGTAGGTCGCTTCTCACTTTTGAGACCAGTGCGTGACCTACGAACTGCCCGAGCAACTTTATCAATTGCTTCCGTTTGGCCAACAATTCGATCTTTGATTACATTTTCTAAATTCAGAAGCTTGTTGTTTTCTGTTTGTTCCATTTTTTTCAGCGGAATCCCGGTCCACAAGCTAACAACCGAAAGAATGTCTTCTTCTTCGATGGAAACAGCAAAACCTTCTATGCGTTCTTGCCACTGTTTTGTTTTTTCCTCTAAGAGTATTTTCTTGCGATTGACATCATCACGTACAGCAGCTGCCTTTTCATACTCCTGTCCGCGAACCAAATCCTCTTTTTTTGTCGAAAGAGTTTTAATCTCTTCTTCGATGTCTTTGATTTCGGTTGGTCTCTGGCAATTCGCTAGACGTGCTTTCGCGCCTGCTTCATCAATGATATCGATCGCCTTATCTGGTAAAAATCGATCATTGATGTATCTATGAGATAATTTCACTGCTTGCTCAAGTGCTTTGGCCGAATAACGCACTTTATGGTGCGCCTCGTATGCTTTCTTTAATCCATCTAAAATCAAAATGGCATCTTCTACTGATGGCTCTGCTACTTTTACCATTTGGAATCTGCGTTCTAAGGCAGAATCTTTTTCGATGTATTTTCTATATTCATTGCTTGTTGTAGCACCAATGCATTGTAGTTCCCCTCGGGCAAGTGCAGGTTTTAGAATATTGGCAGCGTCCACTGCTCCCTCTGCCGCTCCCGCACCTATGAGTGTATGCAACTCATCAATGAAAATAATGATATTCTGAGAGGTCACAATCTCCTTCATGATTTTTTTGAGTCTTTCTTCGAATTCGCCCCGGTATTTTGTACCTGCAATCAAACTCGCTAGATCAAGTGAAAGAACTCTTTTATCAAAAAGCAAATCAGGAACTAATTTTTCTACGACCGCTTGCGCTAATCCTTCCACAATCGCAGTCTTGCCTACACCCGACTCACCAACTAACACTGGATTGTTCTTAGTCTTTCGGGAAAGGATTTGGATGACACGTTCGATTTCTTTGGATCTTCCAATGACAGGATCCAATTTTTTATCTTTTGCCAATTGGGTCAGGTCTCTTGCAAATTCGTCCAGGATCGGAGTTTTGCTCTTTTCTTGGCGTGGAGGGGCCTGGGCCGTTTGTTGCTGGGATTGTTGGTTGCCCGCGCCCGCCCCGACAGCACTTGCCGGTGGAGCACCGAGTAATCTTAGAATTTCAGATTTGATTACATTGTAATTTACGCTAAAGGAGGAAAGAGATCCACCTGCGATATTGTTATTATCCCGTAGCAGAGCGAGTAAGATATGTTCTGTTCCTACATAATTGTGTTTGAGTCGTTTGGCCTCTTCTTTCGAGACTTCGATCATTTTCTGATATTTATCTTGGCCTTGAGAGACATCAAGAAGCAGCGCTCCTGAATTTTCCCTGGTGCGTTTTTCGACCTCTTTTTTGAGTTCATTTAGATTGATGTTCAGATTCGTAAGAATCTTGATTGCAACCGAGTCTTCTTCTCGCAACAACCCGAGTAGTATATGCTCAGGTCCAATGAAGTCGGAGCCAAGTCTTTTGGCTTCGTCTTGCGCGATTTCGTTGATGACTCGTTTTGCTCTTTTTGTGAATTCCAACATGCCGCACCCTACCTTATAAAACTTAGACGAAAGTCTTCGTTACCATCTAGTACCGTACTTACTTATCCTAGTCCGAGTAAACCAAGAATTTTGAAAAACCGGAGTTTTTGGATTGGATTGGCATTCTTTGCCGAAATTTGTACCAAAACCGACGAATTTTCTTTTTCGTTCTCCCTTTTAACATCGGTGTTCAGTGAAAAATCTAAACCGAAACCAGTATGATTCTGCAGTGTCTGCGAGACGAGAAAAGCTTCCTCGGGGGAGGCTTTTGCTTGAACGCTCAAACGGTCTCCTCTCCCACAGTTGGTTGGACAAGAATTGATGAAGCCAATTTTCGGATTCCATGCCCAAAGGCCTGGTTCGAATAAAAAACGAAGGTTTCCGAGCTTTAGAAACCGAGAACGCAAAAAACTCGGATTTTTTCCGAGGATCCACTCGAAACGGAGATGGTCTTCCTCGCCTAGATAAAATTTCGCGCCAGAAACAAGAGGAACCGTTTCCAATCCGTTCTCCGCCAAAACAAATCCTTTCTGGACTAGGAGTTCTCGAGCTCGATCTTCCAAGCGGGAATAAAAAGGAAAAAAACCTTTTCGAAAACAACGGGCAACCCGCAAACGAAAACTAATGTCTGTCCAGTTGATCTTTTTAAGGAATCTCAAATCATGTAAAGATTCGAGAAAATCTCGGTGTTTGGTGGGAACTCGTTTCAACTTATTGGGAAGAAAAATTTCGTGACACGTCGGGCAACCAAATTTTCCTAAATCCAAAAAATTGGAAATGGTCAGCCCGCAATGTACACAATGTCCGCTCACTACTTAAACGAGTATAGGTGTAAGCTTCCCAGATTCAATCCTATTTCTTTTGTGCGCCATAGAAGCTAGCTCCATATCATGCGTAACTAAAATTAATGAAAATTGAAATTCCTTCTGTAATTCTTTGATGAGATCCATCAAGTGCCTAGAATTGTCCCGATCTAGATTTCCCGTTGGCTCATCTGCTAAAATGAGCTGTTTGTGTCCAACGAGTGCTCTTGCTACGCCCACTCTTGCACTCTCGCCACCTGATAGCTGAGATGGGAAACTTTCTGTTCTTTCCGCAAGGCCTACAAGTGAGAGTATTTTTTTTGCTCTCTCGTGTGCTTCTTTTTGATTCACCTTGGATATCAGAAGCGGCATCATCACATTTTCAATCGCAGTAAAATCAGGAAGTAACAGATGCTGTTGAAAAATGAAAGATATCTTTTCGGCACGGAAAAGTTCTCGTTGTCTTTCATTTAGATTTTTTAAGGACACACCACAAACGTCGACGTCCCCTTCATCAAATGAATCCATTGCACCAAGGATATTCAAAAGAGTCGACTTGCCAACTCCCGAGGCACCTTCCACCGAGACGATCTCACCTGTTTTCACTTCAAAATCCATTCCCGAAAGGATATGATATTTTTGATCGACAACCTGATAGTATTTTTGTAAGCCTCGAACGGAGACTGTAGCATTTGTAATTGTATTAGTCATTGCGAATTGTATCCACTGGGTTTAAGTTAGCTGCCCATCTTGCTGGGAAGTATCCTGCTAGTCCGGAAAGAATTGTTGCTGCAGTGGTTACCATAAATATAAACGAAATATCGATATCTACAGGGATATGATCAAAATAATAAATATCTTTTGGTACGAGTTCTACATTGTTCCAATCCGTTGGATTTAAGGTCGAACCTACTGCATTGATGATTTCTGATAACCCATTGATGATCACTTCTAATTTGGTAGCCACAAAAATTCCCCACATACCACCAACTAACGAAGACAATATGCCCACGATCATTGCATTTAATGTGAAAATAAGGAGTATGTCATTTGATGCTAATCCTAGTGCCTTTAAGGTTCCTATGGATTTCCGTTTCGCGCGAACAAGGGAATGAACAGTAGCAACCATACCTAATGCTGCAAGTACGATAAACAGGAATACAATAATCGAAATGATTGTTTTTTCCAATCGCAGGGCAGCAAGAAAGTTTTCCTGTTCTTCGGCAATGGTTCTCACAGAAAAGGCAGACTGAGCTTGGATATTTGGATTCCAACCATCTTCATTCAATCGATTCAAAATTCTTGTCTTTGTGACTTTCAAATCATCGAGTGAATTCACCTTGATCGCAATCTGATTGACCGCATCTTTCATTTTAAAAAAGTCTTGGGCCATCGGCAGGGACAGAAAGACAAATTTAGAATCATAATTATAATAACCTGTTTTAAAAAGTCCAGTCAAACGAAACGTTTGGACGCTGACCTGCACACCTCGTTCCACAGTGAACCTTCCCCCAGGTACTGCCATAGTAATTTCTTTACCAAGTCCATATCCGTAAATTGCACTCATTTCTTTGCCGATCACAACCAGTTTCTTGGTATTGATATTTTGAATCTCATCGCGATTGTATTGGAGGATCCGTGGAAAGTTAGGAAGCCCATTCTGGATCAGTCGATCGATGCTTTCAATGGGTACTGCCCGAATCATGATCGGGTTAAAATTGTTATTGCTTTGGATGAGGCCATGGCTCGTAATATTTCCTTCAATGGAAACGATCGTGTCCTTCAACTTCGGATCCGTTTTCAAATGTTCGATCACGGTTTGGTAGCTATTGATCGCGCCGGAGCCAAAGGAATTTTCAATTGTTATGTGGGGGCCACCCTGCCAAAGCGATTCTTTTACCTGTTTTTGGAATCCATTGAAGATGGATAGAACGACGACAAGAAGGGATACTCCAACCATCATCACGATGAAAGAAAGTCTAGATTTTATCGATAAAAACCCTAGTACTCGGGACCCGCGGATATAGCGAGTCGTAATTAATGCAACAATTCCCATGGTAACCTAATCTTTTTGACAGCTTTCTTCGCTAGACGGATACTGTCAAAAAAGAACCTTATGCCCGACACACCAAATTATTATTCTCTGAAAGTTGTAATCCGAGATGAAGCCAATACAGTTTACACGATGTTCGCGGCCATTCTCGACCCAGTCGAGGTCAAATCCGTGAAATATGAAGGTGTTTCCAGCGCTAGTCCTCATATTCTTCTGTCTACAAAAGCGACTTTTCAAGATTTTTGCAATCGAGTTCAACGCGTTATCTATAAAGGGGATCAATTAAAAAATATTACGAAGTCCCTTCAGGAAGGATTAAAAACTTCTTTCTCATCCGAAAGTGTTCTTACTGAAATTTTGCATTATATCGACCACAATTTAGTAGATCGTCTGGAGTTTGTTTTTTCTCAACTACATAGTCGTATTGCAGGCAAGTCCAATACGATTATAGAAATTCATTATGAAGTGATTGAACCTCTAGAAATGACAAGAACAACCATAGACGAGGATGAAATCGCACGAAAAGAAGCCGCCGCTTCTCAATCTTCTGGCCCATCTTCCACTGGTTTTATTATTCCTGTTGATAAACAATTGATTCAATTTCGATTCCAGTTATCCCCTGTTAATGGGACCCAACTCACGGAACTAAAAGCAGGAGATACTGTTTTCATTCGCTTACTCCCAGGAGATCCCGTAACTGATAGTATAATTTCCTCTTTAGGTCTAAAGAATGAAGAAGGCGTGATCATGCAAGTTCCCGCAAAAATCGTCAATATTGCGAACTCAAAAAATATTTCTGAGGTCGTTGTAAAAATCAATGAACAAGTTTACGGCAAAATCGTTGAAGAGGAAAATTCTGTTAAGATAAAAACATTTGATTCATCGGCGGGTCCTGCTCCCCTACTAACATCTGTTGCTTCTGTAACGGCATCTTCTAAAGCCAATGCCCCTCTTAAAAAAGATGCTGGTGATGTTTCTCACATCATTCCTTTTATGTTAATTCTTGGCCTCATCGCCATTGGACTCGTTGCAATTTTCTTTTTTGTTTAATTCTTATGTATAAAAAAATAATCCTCTCTATTGTTCCTCTTTTGCTTCTTTTTGTCGCACTGCATTCGTTACTCATCGACTACGATGTAATCATGCCTGAGCCGATATCATTGTCAGAGACCACTGAATTAGAAAAAGTCAGGGATATGAATCCCAAAGTCGAAATCAAACGTGGGATTTGGTTTCGTATAGACTACCTTTCTTATATGATCCAGGAGTTAGATAACGAGGTATTGCCTATCGATACGGAACAAGAAGAATCGATGGATAAACTGAAACGCATTCTCATTGGGCAAAGGATTCTATTTTTCCTTATCGCCTTTTATATGGTATTGTGTTTTTCTGCTTTTGTTAGTCTCCACTACAAAGCCTGGTTTTATTTGTCTTTGAATCGAATCGTCTTTTGGCTCGGGTTCTTATTGAGCTTTCAACAAACCTTTTTACAAATCAGAGTTCTTGCTGACGGAAACATCTGGGGTGGACTTGGCCTGGTTTTCTTTCTTTCTACAACTATTTTAACAATTTTGGCGATTGTATTTTTGGAGAAAGGGAAACGCGAAACAAAAACATTTGAAATGTTAAAACATTCAGCCTCCTTGGAAGAAGAAGGAAGAGCGCCAGAACCAGCATCGAGCGGTTCCTATCTTAAACTTTTTACACATTTTATGATCATCATTGCGGTCGGAATTCTGATTGGTAACTTCATTTACATTCCACTTTTCTTATTGCAAAAACATTATGTGACCGAGTTTACGATGTTTATTTTTTCTCTGCTCGTTCTGCTTTCAGGTTTTTATATCTATAACTACGGGAAGGTAGGAGGTGAAAAATCTTTAGCTAAATGGCAAAACACTTTAGTAAGCATTGCTTACTTGCAATTTCGATTTTTAAGAAATGGATTTCTTGGAGTTTTTGCTACAATACTTGTCGTGTTTTTTGTAACTTTTTTATTTAGTATCTTAATCCTGAACATAGATTTGATTCAAGCAAACACCGGGTTGTTTCAAAAAGGCACCGAGTTCTAGACAAGATTTAATAACATACACTTTCCTGGTTCTTTTTGGATTCACACCAAAGAGAACCATTCGGATAAAAAGTTTGTCTAGAAAGGAATTCTCCAGCGTCACTAAACCGTTCTACAGCTTCTTTTTTCCCATTGGGATAATAATAAAACCATTCACCTACTTTTAAATCCTCCGAGTAACTTCCTTTAGATTCCATTTTCGTATCAGGATAATACTTCACCCAATCTCCCGATTTATTACCGCCGTCATAAAATCCTTTTTCGCTCACCCTTCCGTTTTCAAAGTATCGTAGATAAGGACCATTTTCATTGCCCCATTCAAGTGTAGGATACCAAAACTTTCTTTTTCGAACTCCCTGTGAAAAATTCATTTCGTAATACGGCTTTCCGTCAAAATATTTCCATATCCAATTGCCGTCTTTTTCGGACATTTTGTACTGCCCAGAGGAAACAAGAATTCCATTTTTATAATTATATCTTTCTGCTTTTCCATTGTATACTTGGAATTCATTTAACTGTGTTTTGGTGACTAAGTTACCATTCTCATACCAACCAAATTCAAAACCATCTGCTTTTAAAGAATACCCGTTGAGTTTTCTATGATAAGTAGCATTTTCAGGAACATTTTGGGGCCAGGAACCTTTTCCTTTACAATCATTGAAAAAAGAGACACATAGAGTTAACAATATAATGGCAGTTATCTTCATTTTTATGATTACCTTTTAACCGTGACCAAATGAATGTCAGGCTCATTTTTAAATTTTTTAAGTACTTCTTTTGAAACCAAAACTCGATTCAGTCTTTTGGAGCGTATAGGCGTTAGATATCGAAGCGAAAGCAAAATATAACCTTCTTGTTCTAAGGATGTATAAACAATAGGAGTCGATTTTCCCAATCTTACTAAATAATTTTTTGAAAGCTCTCTAATCTTCTCATCTACAAGTTCTGGTGCCAATACAAGCTCTTCATGAAGTATTTGATTACAAATTGTTTCTGCCCTCTCCCAATCCGATTCGATCGTAAGTGAAATCTTAAACTCATCCCAAACAAAATCCATGGCATCCGAAACGATAAAAAAACGATTCATTACGACAGTAAAATTCGGAAAATGAATGAGTCGGTTTGTTGATTGTTCTGCTTTCGGGTCACTGGATACTTCAAGCAGCGTAAATTTTAGGAATCCAATGTTTACGACATCACCTTTGATATTATCGAGCTCAATTCGATCTCCAACTTGAAAGCCGTTGCCACCCATAATCATGAACCAGCCGACCATATTCAACCAGACTTCCTTCAGTGAAATTACGATACCAGCACCCGCCAAACCTAATACCGTAGGAAGAAGCGAGAGACTGGAAAAAACAATAGGGAGATAAATTATCGCATAAAAGATGAGAAAACCAGCACGAATCACCTTTCTTCTGTTATACTCATGCGCTGGATCAGTCGCAGGGCGGATTTTTTCTATAAAAAACATGGTGATCTTATAAGCGATGATCGCAAAAAATACCATGTAGGCAAATAAGATAAGCGTCTGGGAAAAGTCTCTATCTGCCGTACGCAATAAATTTAATGGATTTAGCTCAAAGTAGAATTCTCTTATATTACCGCCCAAGTAAATCCCATCCTTTCTGAATTTTTATTGTTTCCAAAATCATTTCCCGATCTACAGATACACCAAACTTGGGTTTGCCGAAATCCTCTAAAAGTACGAACTTTAATGTCGTTCCTTCCTTTTTTTTATCATGATACATATGGTTTAAGATTTCTGACGCCTTTTCTTTGATCACGAGTGGTAACTCGAGTGCTTTCATGATTCGAACCGCTCTCTCTAAATTAGCATCAGAAAAACCTAGTATACTTTTCGATAGGAGTAAAGCTGTGATTAAGCCAATAGAAACTGCCTCGCCGTGAGAATACTTTGAATACTTAGTAACGGATTCTATGGCATGGCCTGTCGTGTGACCTAAATTCAAAATGGCACGTAAGCCACCTTCTCTTTCATCCTGGGCAACAACATTCGATTTAAATCTAACAGATTCATCTATACAATATCTCAAAATTTCCGAATCTGCATGAAAATCTTTTCTGGAAACCATTTCAATCCGATTTAAAAAATCACCACCATCAAGAAACGCGTGTTTTACGATCTCAGCGATACCACAACTCCATTCTCTCGCTGGAAGAGTGGATAATGCAAAGAGTGGTGCATAAACAAATTCAGGTTGAAAAAAAGCTCCGACCATATTTTTACCAAGATCTAAATTTACGGCAACTTTTCCTCCCACCGAAGAATCAACGCATGCAAGTAACGTCGTAGGCACTTGGACAAATCGAATTCCTCTCTGGTATGTAGCGGCAATAAATCCAGCAAAGTCTCCGACAACACCACCACCAAAGGCAATAATCACTGCTTTACGATCTGCATCTTTCTTTACTAGTTCATGGTAAACTTTTTTAACTCGATCGATATGTTTATTTTTTTCACCAGGTTTAACGTAGATAATATGAAATGGAATCGAAAGAGAGCTCAATTCAGTGAACAAGTATTTTTCATAAATACCTGCAATCTCTCTGTTCGTAATGACAAAAAATTGGGAAACAGTTTTTAGAGAATCCAGTTTCTCTTTCAAACCAGTGAGATCTGAATGCAATTCGACAGGATAAGAAAATCCGTGCCCTTGTACTTCTCTGCTTTGTAACTTCACGACTCAACCACCCAATTGCTAGTCAGATAGGTGGAGGCGGACCTCTTTTTAATTTTAAAATATTCTTTTATATCAGGTCTTAAATCCATTTTTAAAATTTCCGTATTTGTAAAGTAACCGAATCCAGAGATGGCTTTCTCCTTCGGATTCAGTCTCGGAACCAAAACCTTAACCTGTACCTGGAATACCAATTGGATCAAATGACGTTTTTTATTCGGATCAATGGATTCATTCACTAGAAGGAAGGTAGACCTCGTTACTTCTAAATCTAACTCTTCTTTCAACTCTCTTTTTAAAGCTTCCTCAGCAGATTCACCAAATTCGATTCCGCCACCAGGTAACAACCAATATCCATTCGCATTTTTTTTCTGTTGGATCAGTAGTACTTTGCCTTTCTCATCTTGAATTAATGCGGCAACTCTAACTCTGAGTCCTTTCTTTTTTAGGAAAAAATCGATCATAGAATATTAAGCCTCACTAGCGCTTGTTTTGCGGCAATTTGTTCTGCAGACCGTTTGTTTTTCCCAGAACCTTGGGCAGAAAACTTCCCCTCAATTTCAACAATGACTTCAAAAGACTTTTCATGATCCGGCCCCTCTTCCGATCCAATACGATACGAAGGTGTCTTTTTCCATTTTTTTTGGCAGTGTTCTTGTAGAATTGTTTTATAATCCTTAGTTTCTTCAATCTCTTCGAGCAATTGCTCCATTTTTTTGAAGTTTGATTTTAAAAATTTCCGACAGGCTTCAATCCCTTGGTCAAGATACAATGCGCCGAGAAATGCTTCAAAACTATCTGCCTGCAGATTCGTATTACTTTCGCCTTTGTCTTTTTCTCCTTTTCCGAGGAGCAAAAATTTTTGGAACTGGTACTTTCTTGCAATCGCGGCAAGAGTCGGCATCGAGACAATTTTACTCTTTAATTTTGCGAGTTTGCCCTCTTTTCCGGTCGGTAGAGATAGGTAAAGGTATTCCGCTGCCAGTAAACCAAGCACAGAGTCACCTAAAAACTCCAAACGTTCATTGTCTGATTTATATGTCTTATTCAACTCATTGGAGAAGGACCTGTGAGTGAAAGCCTGACTGAGAAGCCTCAGGTCTTTGAATTTCGTGTCTGTAAGCGCTTGAACTTTATTTAGTTCGGTTTGCCGTTCATCGGTGGCCCAATGATCCGTAGAGGAGGGAGAATCTTTCTGCAATTGACAAACAATCCGGGTTCCCCGCAAGGGAAACCCGGTTTTTTGATTGGGAATTACCCCTTAAGTTTATCGATGAATTTAATTACATCGCCAACAGTTTGGATTTTTTCTGCGTCTTCATCAGAAATTTCCACACCGAACTCTTCTTCCAGAGCCATTACTAACTCTACAGTATCAAGAGAGTCTGCACCGAGATCATTGATGAAATGAGCTTCGGGATTTACTTCTGACTCATCAACACCAAGTTGTTCAACGATGATTGACTTAATTTTTTCGAAATCTGCCATTTGTTTCCTCCAGGCCACCGTAACGTTTACAGTGGGGCAAAAAATTGTTTAGTTGTTTTCCGTCGGGTGCACCTAAATGCCCAGCGTTTTTTTAAAATGAAATCGTCGAAATTTTTGGCAAGTCTAAATACATTATTTTCTGTACTGGGAAAGAATAAGTCCACCTCAACCACCTAAACTACGTTATTTGAATCACGATTGGAAGGATTCCAGATGAATATTTTACCGTCCTTTACAGGAAAAGTTCTCGTCGGGAATTTAATCTGCCAATCGATCCTATTCCCCCAAATGTTAGAAAAATACCAGGACAATATCCAATAAATCGATCATTTATTCTATTATATTGGATATTTTGGCGAAATCGCTGGGGAAACCTTTCAGAGAGCCCCTCAAGTTCGAAGAAGAATTCAAAACATTCAAACGTAGATTTGATAGAGAAACTTCTCGCCCTAGTCTCAGGACAGAGATCAGTGACTAGTCGTTCTGGAAAAAACTGAGAGTTTTATTTAATTTTGTCGATTGGTCTTGTAAATCGTCGGCGATATTTTGATTTTCTTCGGATACGGACACAAGGTAGTTCGTACTTTCGGCCACTTTTTCTACTGCTTCCGTGATCTGATTCAAAAGCAAAGCTTGTTCTTTATTTTCACTCACGATCACTTTTGTGAAATCAAAAAGTGCATTTGCATTTTCCTCGACTAAGCTGCTGATTTGGGCTTGTTCTTTACTGATCCCTTGGATTTTTCTGATATTCGTTATCGACTCCTCGACACTCGAGAGAATTGTATTCATCGCTTGATTTAAATCCGTCATGGAACCTGTACCTAAATTAACAACTTTTACTGCCTGATTTACTAATGTACTAATTTCTTTTGAACTTTTTTGAGTCGATTCACCTAACTTTGATATTTCTTGTGCCACGACCGCAAAACCACGTCCAGATTCACCTGCACGAGCTGCTTCAATGGAAGCATTCAAAGAAAGAAGTCCGACTCGATCCGCTATCTCTGAGACAAGAGAGGAGATTCCTTGGATTTTTAGAGTGATCTCACGAATGTCATTCATGTGAGCAAGACTAACTTGTATTTTGCTATTTCCTGACTGCGCGAGTGATTCCATGTTCTCCGACTGCAAGCTCGCTTGTTTACTTGTCATAGCGATTTCCGATATTTTAAGATTCAATGTCTTTAAGGATTCATTGGATATTTCCATTTGTTTCATTTGGTCATCTGATTTTTTTAGAATTTGGGCGGCACTTTCCGTCAAGACTCGACTTGCGAGTGACATTTTTTCTGTCGAGGTCGCTTGTTCAAACAACCGACTTGTTGTTTCCCGTGACCGGGCATTGAGAGTGTTCGAAAACTGTAAAAGTCGATCTGACTCTTTGCCAATATCAGTGATGATTTTAAACAATCTGATCGTAAAATGATTCAGTGTATTTTTTACAGCACCGATTTCGTCTGAACTAATCATAGGCGAATGGTCGTTTATTTTTCCATCTGCTAAATTCATAAGATTTTTAATCAAATCTTTAGTATTTTTTGAGGTAGAATAAGAGAATAAATAAGTTACGAGACCAACAACAACTAACAACTGTATTCCTAAAATCGGTATATAATAATAGATATTTTCTAAATGTATAATTTTCTGATTCTCCACGATGATCATATAACCGAACATAATGAAACAAAGCCAAACTACAGATAAAACGGAGAAAAAAATTCTGCTTCTTAGGCTTACGATTCGGATATTTTTTGTCGGTATCTGTTTCCATTCTTCGCGAGAAAGCTCATTCCCTAGAAGAATTTCACAGGTAAAAAAATGTGTTACAACATTGATAAAAGCGATCATCAAAAAAGCAAAAAAATAACTTACATAGTGCCGCAGAGTATAGTTCAGAAAATAGCTGCTGATCAGCGCTGCCAACGGAACTCCCAATCCCCATTGAATGTTCACATAGATACATTCAATGAGTGGAAAATTGAGAAGTTTTGATTTTAAAGCCATCATGTCCTCGAGATTTCGCTTTTCTTTCGGAACATTCAAAAGCAAGAGAAGTTTTTTAAGATGGATCCAACGAAGGGTTGGGATAATTGTAAGCGTCACTGCGCTCGCGATACTGGCACCAAGCAGAAAATAGATTGATTCTATTACATTAAACCCGTTTACAAATAGAATAAAAATACAAACGAAGGGAACTACGACCAAATAGGTGATGAGTTCAAGGCGGAAAGTGAGCGTTTTTAAGAAATCCTTTGTTTGCATATGGTCCTTTGAAGTACTGAAATTCGGAATGTATTGGAAATTGGATTGTCAAATCTCCAGGAAAGACTATGCTTAATTCATATTTTTAAATATGGGAGTGGGATCTTTCCGTTTGTTAAAGACGAAAATACCAAATTAAAAAAACAAATGAAGCAATTATTTTATATTCTAATACTTGCAGGTTTGACCTTGGAATGTAAACCAAAATCAACTGTGACCGACTCTTTTTCAGCAGTCGTTTTCTACCGAACTCAAGGGAATGTGCAATTTTATGACACAAAAGGGAAACTTTTTACTCCAAAACTTCTCGATCTCTTACATGATGGAGATAAAATTCAAACCAACTCCAAATCCCAAGCTGAATTTTTACTCTCAACAGGGGGCGTAATTCGTCTTCTGGCGAATTCTGAGCTCATTTTAAATACAAAAATTTTATCCGAACAAAATGTTACAAAAAGTACACTCAAACTGACGATTGGTCGAGTTTTTGTAAAACAGCCAAACCCTTTAAAAAAAGGGGAAACTCTACAGGTGGTGACACCAACACAAATTGCAGGTGTAAGAGGAACTGAATTTTTAACTGAGGTAACTGCTGAATCCTCCCAAGTTTTGGTGTCGGAAGGAACGGTGCAGGCAGATTGGACAAAAGATGATACATCTACTGCTGAACTAAGCGAAAATGCGGAGTACATATCGGAAGGCAATAAATCAGAGGCAAATTCTTCCAAAAGAGAAACAAAACCTCTTACCGACGAAGACAAACAATTACTAGCCGAACAAAGTAAATCTGCTTCTGAATTGTTAGAGGAAACAAAAGCACAAATGGATACGATTCGGGAACAGTTTGAAAAAGAAAGAGAACAAATTCGACTCAATTTACAGAATTTTAAGTCAGAAAACCAGAACAAAATAAACGAACAAAAATCTGCCAATGAAGACGCTTTGAAGGAACAAAAATCCGCCAACCAAAATCTTCTGAAAGGAACGAAAGGAGATACCGAGAAGGAGACAAGGTCGCTACAAGAAGGCAATTCTTCTCAAAAAGGAGAGATAAAAAATAATTCTAAATCTGAATTTGATGCCATTAAACAAGGTTTAAAAAAATAAAATCTGTTTTTGGCCTATTATCAATAAATGCGAATCTTACTTGCGCCCATGGAAGGACTCCTTGATTTTTTATTACGCGATACTATAACACGCGTTGGTGGAATAGATATTTGTGTAAGTGAGTTCATTCGTATCAATAATTCTCTCCTTCCATCGAAACGTTTTTTTCACGTAGTTCCTGAACTTTTTAATCGTTGCCATACAGCCGCGGGAGTTCCAGTCCGAATTCAAATCTTAGGTTCCGATCCTATCTGTATGGCGGAAAATGCATCAAAAATAGCAAGTCTTGGAGCCTACGGAATTGATATAAATTTTGGATGCCCTGCGCCGACAGTAAATAGGAACAGAGGTGGTGCCATACTCTTAAAAGATCCGGAATTGATGTATAAAATTGTGAAAGCGGTACGCAGCGCTGTCCCAAAAGAAATTCCCATTACTGCGAAAATGAGACTTGGTTATGATTCACCCGAACATGCGTTAACCTGCGCCGAAGCACTTGTAAACGGAGGAGCTGAGGAAATTGTAGTTCATGCCCGAACGAAAGTAGACGGATACAAACCTCCCGCTTATTGGGATTGGATTGCAAAAATAAAACAGATTGTGAAAATACCGATCATTGCGAATGGCGAAATCTGGAATTCTGAAGACGCAAAAAAATGTCAGAATGTGAGTGGATGTTCCGATCTCATGATTGGACGAGGGATGATTTCGAATCCAGCACTCGCTCTTTTGATCAAAGAAAAAAGAACTTTGCCTCTCCCTTGGATTGAAATTCTTGCATTGATTAAAAGTTATAGTATTGCGATGGAAGATGGAACTCGAGTCAACAATCCGAGTGGCAGAATCAAACAATGGCTTCAATATCTACGGAGAGAATACAAAGAAGCAGATAAAAGTTTTGAATTCATTAAAAAAATAAAGGAACCGAACGAGCTCCTGAATTTATTACAGGGGACGAGTTTATACTATTAATCTGAAGATAATTTAATCTAATATCCGTTTGATTCGTACTGATATAATTTTACATTTTCAATTCCGTTACCCGTCCCGATGTCTGGACAAAAATTCGGAGAGACAGTCACTGCACTTACACGATTGCCGTGACCCTGGTATGCGGAAATATTAGGAGTATAAACACAATCCTCATTGGACTCACAGAACAAGTTTTCATTTCCTATCGCATCCCCGAGGATTTCTACGGCATTTCTAAGATGGGTAATTGTACAAAGATTACCAACGGTATTCTTTGATCCACGCATGATTGCGGAACACTCAGCGTCCGAAGTTCCAATCCCTGAAATCGTATGAGTTAATGGTTTTGTTGGATCAGGACAGGAATTGGCAGTTCGAAGAATCGTATCGCTTTTTCTCAATGTCCAATCATAGATTCGGCAAGGACCTCCACAATTTCCTCGCATTGCGATTGTTAAATTATCTGTTGAATCGGCAATTCCCCATACTCTATAGGGGTTATCCATCATATCATAAAAACGGAGTGAAGTAGGATTCGCACCGGCGTGGTAGCCATTGTTATCAAAAGTATTTGATTTATCATCTGCAGTGATCGGTCCGAAATAACTAGCATTGCTACTTAAGTTATTTGTAAGCGAAAAGTCAGATAAACCATTTTTCTGGCATGTGGAATTTAAAAAACCAAAACCAATCCCACCAGTCACCGTACAACTTGAACCCGCCGATATTTTGAAATTTCCTGTAAAATAAGAATTGTTTACACTTGATACAATTACATTTCCCATCAAAGACGATAGATTTAATACTTTCAAATCAAGATCTTGATTGGAACCAGCGAATAAATTAAAGGCGGGATCTCCGTTGTTTACAAATGATAGATTCATATCCGTCATGTGTATCATCGGTTGTGAACTTGCTGTTTGGTGGATAAGTCCTCCGATTGCAGAGTTCACCATAGTCAATTCTCGGATCAGAATTCCTTCCACAATGGATGATCCAGTATTCCCGATCAATATAGCCTCTGCGCTAGATCCAGAATACACAAGTACATCAGCAAATCCGATGTTTCTAAATTGAGAGCCTGCAGCAAGACCATAAAGACTGATCGAATACCCATCAACATTTCCCGCAACGATAGACTCATAAACTAAACCTTCCGTCAGAAGTCCTGAATCTCCGATTTTGATAGCCTCGGAGGAAGAATTGTTACCAAATAATCGTAGATTTTTGTAAAATCCAAAGGATCCTACAGACCATATCATTATACTTTGCGTTCCCAAGATTGATATCTGTCTAAGATAAGCAAACTTAGAGCTAGCCGAAATATGGATTGTCGCTGTTGTTGTATTTGATTCAATTTTTCCTTCGATATAAGGAAAATTTCCATTCGCTACATAAAGATTAGAATTGGCCCCGCTGACAGTAATTAAGCTATTAGAGCTCTGCGCAATAGCCACGTTAGATGCATTTATGATTATTTTACTTACGTTACTATCACTACCTGAATAATGAATTTCGTATGGAGTATTGAATACACCTCCTGTGACCAAAAGTCGTTTGATCGGATTGGTCCACCATATGCTTTTTTCGGTTTCCCCGATTAATTTCCCATAATGAAAAACAAAAATTTGTATAGGCTTAAAAGTTAAAGAATCTTTATCGATAAGATCTCCTAGCAGTTTGCCACTTTTCAGAGATGTAGACGAAAGTCTCACTCCTCCCGTTGGCAATAAAGTACATCCATATTGAAATGCATTTTCGCTATCACTTGCCGTAAACCCTTCACAGGATGTCGGTGTTAAACTTCCAAACAATATTCTAACACTTCTCATTTCTCCGACATGAATACAGGCAGAATAGCCACCTGTCTCAGATCCATCACAGGGTGTGTTAGACGCCGAATAAAAATCCTTCCCATCATTTTTTACATAATCAAGCCAACGACTTCTTCCGACATATAGAGGTTCAACGGGCGATAAAATAGGAAAGGCGCTGACTCCACAATGAGAGGAGTGGTCTCCGAGTCCTACTTTTAATAAGAGAGTATTCCAGAAGAAGGGAGATCTCGTGTCACAAGAGTTGTGATATTCAGCTAATTTACAATCCGTAAAGATGAAAAACAAGCTAAAAGAATACAAAAAATACAATGTAACAGAATTTCGATTTAACATAAAAAAAATGTTTTTAAAAAAACGATCCAAGTGAGTCTGCTGAATTTTTATCTCAAGAAAAAACTAGGATCAAATCTCGGCAAGAAAAAGTTCCAGCTAACAAAAAAGCCGATAGCTTTTAAGACTACCGGCCTTGCATTCTCAGACTGGTGATCATCGACCAGAATGTATCTTTTAGATTCGTTTCACCTAAGGTGCCAGATTCTAGCACCCTTCAAAAAATAAGCTCTTAGTGACCACCGCCTGGTAAAAATCCACCACCGTTGATGTCCAAAACATGTCCCGTAATGAAACTAGACGCATCAGAAGCCAGGAAAGCGATTCCGTTGGCGATATCTTCCGGAAGACCTGCTCGTTTCAATGGAATGGCTGCTACCATACCAGCTTTGATGTTTTCTGGAATCGCTTCCGTCATTTCAGTGGCAATAAAACCAGGAGCGATCGCATTGCATCTCACTTTGCGAGAAGCCATTTCCAAAGCTACGGCTTTTGTAAAACCGATCACACCCGCTTTTGATGCTGAGTAATTTGTCTGTCCAATATTTCCGTTTTCACCCGAAATTGAGGATAAGTTGATGATAGATCCACCGTTTTCTTGTTTCATCATCACCTTGATCGCTGCCTGAGTGACAAGATAAGTTCCTGTTAGGTTCACAGCAATGACAGCATCCCACTGCTCTTTTTTCATACGCATAAGCAAAGTGTCTTTGGTGATTCCAGCATTATTAACAACAATGTCAATAGATCCAAATTCTTTTTTTGCGGTATCAATTAATGTCTGTGCATCTGCTTCAAGGGAAATATTTCCGAGTACTCCGATCGCTTTGTAACCTTTTGATTTTAATTCTTCGACTGTTGCATTCGTTGTATCCGGATTCATATCTGCTACTACAACTGAAGCCCCAAGAGAAGCTAATTTTAAACAGGTGGCCTTCCCGATTCCGCGAGCGCCTCCAGTTACGATTGCTACTTTTCCGTTTAAATTGATCATCTAATTCTCCTGTAATTTAAATATGACTAAAAAATGATTCCCATTTATAAATTTATTCCCTCACCCATAAGGGCACGGAACTCAGCAATTTTTTTCGAAATGCTATCATTTACGCCGTGTTTGGCGCATTCAGTTATGACTCGTACAGCATTTTTAACAGCCAGAGCATTGGAAGAACCATGGCCGATCATACAGATCCCCTCTACTCCGAGAAGCAATGCACCACCATATTCAGCATAATCAAGTCGTTTCTTCACAGCAGTGAAAGTCGATTTCAATAAGAGAGCACCTGTTTGGGCAAGACTAGATTGACGAATGGAATTTTTTAAAACGTTAAAAATGGATTTTGCCAACCCTTCGGTAGCTTTTAAAACAATGTTTCCTGTAAAACCGTCGCAAACAACCACATCGACATCACGACCGCTTCCGTAAAGATCGCGACCTTCTACATTCCCGATAAAGTTAAAAGGTATCTTTTTAAGAATTTCAAAGGTTCGGAGTGTGACTCCATTTCCTTTTTTATCTTCTTCCCCGTTCGAGAGAATGCCAACTTTCGGATTATTGATGCCGAATACTTCGCGAGCGTAAATCTCGCCCATCACTGCAAATTGAGCTAGATACTCAGGCTTACAGTCCACATTGGCACCCGCGTCTAACAAAAGTACAGGTGCTCCTTCTTCTCTAGGAATGGGTGCTGCAATCGGCGGTCGTAGTACACCGGGTATACGACCTAAATGTAAAAGAGCGGCGGCCATCGTAGCACCAGTGTTTCCCGGAGAAAAAACTCCGATACACTCTTTTTCGGCAACGAGTCTAACCGCTTTGACAACAGAGGAATCTTCCATTGCCCGAACGGCGATGGAAGGTGAATCATTCATCCCAATGATTTCGGTGGAATGAATGACACGGATTTTTTCCGTGTCATAATCAAATTTCAACAGTAGGTCTAGAAGTTCTTGTTCGTCTCCCACTAAGGAAACAGAAAGGCCATATTCCCGGACGGCGAGGACAGCTCCTTCAACAATACATTCCGGGCCGTAATCTCCGCTCATCGCGTCTACGGCGACCCACATAGGTGTTAGGTTTCTTCAGTAGTCTTTTTTACTTTCTGAACAACAACGAGTGAACCCTTATAAAAACCGCAATAAGGGCAAACACGGTGGGAAAGAATATAAGAACCACAATTAGAACAAGGGTTCAAGTTAGGTTTCCCGATCGCATGATGCGCTCGTTTCGTTCTAACTTTCGATTTGGATTTACGTCGCTTTGGGACTGCCATGGCTATCCTCTATGGAATTCTCACTAATTTTTACTATCGTTTCGCGGTGCATTCTGAAAACAATCTATTTAATTTTCTAAGCTCTCAATTAAAGTGGCAAGCTCATTTTGCTTTGAATAATAAGCTGACCGATTGCAAATGAGACGTGCTGTGCTTTCTAAGATCACTTCTATTTCTTTTAAACCATTCGCCTTGAGTGTTCCGCCTGTAGAGACTAAATCTACGATACAATCAGAAAGACCAACGATTGGCGCCAGTTCAATCGAACCGTATAATTTGATCACTTCACAGGAAATCCCTTTCGAAAAAAAATATTCCTTTGTAAGTTCCGGGTATTTTGTCGCCACGCGAACCTTCGAACGTTTGGCAAATAAATCAAAATCGGGAAAACTAGCAAGTGACAGGCGGCATCCACCAATTTTTAAGTCAACGGGAGCAATCAAATCAAACTTTCCTTCCGTGATTATGTCCCATCCGACGATTCCCGCATCAGCTGCCCCCTCTTCCACATACGTACATACGTCTTGGGAGCGGACAAAAAGAAGACGCAGACGTTGGTCTGCTGAAACGAAAGTTAATTCTTTAGATTCTTCAGGAGGGAGAGTCGTCAGCCAAGACTTGCTAAGAAGAATTTCAGCGCTCTCTATAGCAAGCCTCCCCTTCGGAAGCGCAAGGGTCAGCATAGGTTTACGGTTTCCCGAGTTTTAAAAGTAGGTAAGTCGTAAGGAGTTTCACGTCCTCTAAATTATCAGATTCTGTTGCGTCGATTTTTAAAACTTTTTCTAAAGACAACTTGGCACCTGGTTTATCACCATTTGCTAATTGTAATCTACCGGTTTGGTAAAAAGACCATGCCTTAAATGATTTTGTCTCGTTATTTGTTTCTAAAAGTGTTGATGCAACTTTAAAATTTTCTAGTGCTTTTTTTAGATCAGGCTGTTTGTCTCTGTAATTTCCCGCCAAATAAAAGTAATACGCCTTCATTTCTTTTGGTGTATCAATTTTTTTCCCGGCTTTTTCAAGGTATTCGGCAGCCTTTGCCCAGTCTGATTTTTCTGCATACAAACGCGAAAGATCTTTCCAAACTCGAAGGTCCATATTCCCAGAACTTTGCTCGTTTAGAAAGGTTTCTAGGTCAGCAATCTGGAGATCCGTGTTTGCTTTCCCTTTTTTGTGTTTAGCGATGATGTCCTCTAAGAGGACTGTCTCTTTCTGAAACCGATAGTCCTGGTATTCAAAATAGCCAATAACAACCGCTAATAAGACAAACGTGAAACCTAGACCAATAAAAACATTTTTCCGATTTCGGGCGAGCATGTGCGTGAACTTTAAAAAATAAAGTTCAGATTTGCTGCCTTCGAAGTCTGCGAACTCATCCTTGTGAGCTCGCAATTCTTCTTCTCTTTTTTTGTCGATTATGTTCTTTTTAACAAACTTATCCATGAGGACTAACGATTGTTATTAAGGTTCATGAAAGAACCAATGGATTCACGTGAAGGTTGGTTGTCTTCCTTCATGTATTTTGCCATTTCTTCTCTCTCTACTGCCTTATCAAAGTCTTTGATAGATAGGGAGATTTTTTTGTTATTCGGTTCGATTTTCACCACTACCGTTCTAACTTGTTCCCCAACTTTATAAAGTTCATCGAGTTTAATATTTCTTCCATCTGGAATTTCAGAAATATGAACTAAACCTTCAAAACCAGGCTCCACTTCTACGAACACACCAAAACTCACGATCGATTTTACGCGACCTTCCACAAGTGTACCTGGTGGGTATTTTTTACGAAGTGCTTCATAAGGATGTTCTTGGAGTTGTTTGAGACCACAGCTGATTCGTTGTGCATCAAGGTTCACATCTAAGATTTTGTATTTGATCGATTGGCCTTTTTTTAATAGAGAAAGAGGATTTTTTTCTCTTTCGTCCCATGTAATGTCTGAGATGTGAATGAGACCTTCAATGCCGCTCTCCACTTCCACGAAGGCACCATATTTAGTAATTCCAGTGATTTTACCTTCGAGTTCATTGCCAGCACGAACATTAGAAGACAATGCTTCCCATGGGTTTGGCAACAATTGTTTCAAACCAAGAGAAAGTCTACGTGCTTCAAAATCAATATCTAGAATTTCAGAATCTACTTCTTGGCCTTTCTTCAATACATCTTTTGGATGTGGTGGTTTTTTCGCCCAAGATAACTCAGTGGTATGAATGAGACCTTCAAGACCTTCTTTCAATTCCACGAATGCCCCGAAGTTCGTAAGGGATGTTACGATTCCTCGTACGACCATTCCTTTCTCTAACTCCTTTTTCGCCCAACCCCATGGATCTTCATACAGTTGTTTGATGCCGAGAGAGAGTTTATTATTGTCTTTATCAATTTCAAGTACAGTCACATCTACTTCTGCACCGATCTGAAAGTATTGTTTGAAAGGTGCAAATTTTTTATAAGAAATATCATTTTGTCGAAGGAGTCCGACCACTTCATGAACAGAAAGAAAAACTCCAAAGTTCGCAATCTTAACGACCTTTCCTTGGACTTTATCGCCTACTTTTACTTTCTCAAGTAGTTCTTCCCATTTTTCTCCGTTGATTTCTTCAAGTAGAGTCTTACGAGAGACAACACCTGTTTTTGTTTTTTCATTCAGTTCTATGATTTTGAATTGGAATTCTTTTCCAGATTCCGTCGCCTCTTTGAAGCGAACCCCTACATGGGAAGCTGGTAAAAATAATTGGATGCCTTCGCTTTCTACGAGGTATCCTTTGTTTTTTACTTCACTTACAATTTTACCCGAAAGGGGGTATCCGTTTACGGATGCATCTTTAATGGTTTCCCATCCAACTCTTTGGTCTGCTTCCTTTTTCGAGAGAACACAATATCCATCGACCCGTCTTTTTAAGATCGCACTGACTCTTTCACCACGTTTTGGCGTCTCAGAGAAATCTTCTCTAGGAACACGTGCTTCCAGTTTTTCACCGATATCAAGAAACACTGTGTCTCCAATTACATCTACTACGGTGCCGTCAATGAGCAGTCCTTTACTGCCGGAATTATCTTGTTCTTGTGTTTGTGATTCCCACTTTTCTAGGAGTTCTCCGAAAGAAGAAGTGGTCTCGTTTTTGGGGGAGGAAGGGCTGGTTGAATTCAATGGTTACCGGGATACAAAACTTAGATTTGTCAAAGCTGTGGTAGCTTTGACAGGATAGTATTTAGGACAGTTTCCGTGTCGGACTCTGACGTGTCAATGAGTATTGCATCCGTTGCTTGGCGAAGAGGTGCGACAACGCGGCTTTCATCGGAATGGTCTCGGGCAATGATTTCTTCTTTGATGTGAGCAAGCTCTTGGTGGATGCCTTTTGTCGCCAGTTCTGCTCGTCTCCTATGTGCTCGTACGTCGGCAGTGGCAGTTAAAAAGAATTTTGCTCTCGCATTGGGAAAGACATCGGTCCCAATGTCTCGTCCATCCATGACTAATTTGTGCGTTTTTGCAAATTCTCGAATCCGTGCATTCACATATTCTCTGAAAACTCTTTTAGGAGCAATGTACTTGATCAATTTGGTGACTTCGGGTGTTCGAATATCCTCTGTTATATCTCTCTCTCCCAGATACATCTGGTTTATGCCATGTTCTGAGAGTTTACAGGAAAGGGGAATGGAATTCAGGGCAAAGCCGAACGTTTCCAATTCCTTTTCTAGAAGTGCTTCATCCGCCAATCTTTCTATAAAAAAAGGAAA